>Ga0233415_10000491_pt1 | contig 18393 bp, 23 predicted proteins | sample Na_anoxic_12_MG_FD_188631 | JGI IMG/M metagenome (GOLD analysis project Ga0233415, IMG submission 188631) | Seawater microbial communities from Saanich Inlet, British Columbia, Canada - Na_anoxic_12_MG | ecosystem: Environmental > Aquatic > Marine > Inlet | place: Canada: British Columbia... | reverse complement strand
ATAGAATCACGGTGCCAAATCGCCTGCTAGAAAAGATATGTTTCCTTTCAAACGTTGCAAAAATTGTCCTTTGTACATATTGTTCAACATAAGTCTCGGTGCCGCATCTCTTACGCTGAACACTCTTAAAAAAGTGTTTATTACCCTCCACGTGTTTGCACGTGAATAGTGCTCACGACATGCTTCTAACGTCATAATGGGCTTTCTTAGTCTCACGTTAACAGCGTTGTGAAATCTATGTAAGAAACATATGAAGTCACTCTTGGTTTTTACATGATGCGCCGAAAATCCCTTTATATACGAGCTGCAATGTATTGAACAATCCGGACATGGCAAAACTTGACATAGTTCGTGCAAGATGCTTACAAGACGCCCAGCATGTGTAGAGAAAGATTCCTCTTTAATTTTTTCTGCTAATGTGTGTAAAAACGTCCACGTAATATAACCCCATTGTTGTTTGGAAGCCATATATAGAGGCTTCGGGATTTTATAAATGTCTTCCGAATGCAAAATATAAAGATTGAAATCATTAATAATTTACTACGGATAAATGTCAAACTATAAAATCGAATCGGGGTTCGACTTCTATGCGGCGCTTAATACTAATCAAGAGTGTGCCGATACGAGCACAATTAATTTATGTCTCTTATCGTCACTACCATTGGACTATACTGCAGTTACATTGCCGTGTAAACATTCTTTTAATTACGTGCCATTACATCGAGAAATAATACAGCAGAAAAAACATAGTTCGTCCTTAGAAACAGTCAAACTAGGAATGAATGAGTTCAAATGCCCATATTGCAGGACTGTGCACTCCCGACTATTACCATTTGTCGAGTTCAAATGTGTTAGTCATATTAGGGGTGTCAATACAAAAACCAGTAATTGCATTAATGTATATCCATGTGATTGGATTATGCGTAGTGGAAAGCACAAAAACGAACGTTGTGGTAAACGAAGTGTTGCAGTATCTTCTTCCACAAGGCGTTGTAATCGTCATCACGATAGAACTAACTCTTTAAAGACATTGTGTGGGACCCCTTGCATGGCCGTGTTAAAAACGGGCAAGAGAAAGGGTGATATATGTGGACTCTGCGTCAAACCCGACAACAAAATAGAAAATAACGTTTACTGTGGTATCCATAAGTCGAAAAAACTGAACTAAATATCGGTATATGTCTTGTTTTTAAAGAATAGGACACATGCTCTCACTAATGCTAAGTGATCAGGTCTATCAATGGTACGTGCTTGGTTGGGCAAATATGATGATTCGCGAATCCAAAGGCGGGTGGCAACGTGTGCACATAGGTCAGCATATTCGTACTGACAGCGATGGCTCAGGCGCCACCAGCTGGATGACCGTCAATAGCGTCATGCGCGCAAATACTATCCCGGAACTCGTGACTAAATACAACTGTATGATGATTTATCCTCGTTCTACGGGCGTGGGTAACACCTGCACGTATGTAGAGCGCATGATTCACGGCACATGTGTCACCCCTCCACATGTAGAGGGTGGATACGTATTGGTTGGACTCGGACCTGCTTCCATATTAGAAGCAAGTGAATCAGAATTAGATCAAACCTCTGGATCAACCAAGGGGGATTTTCCACATCATAAATACCCTATGTAGGCCTACATACTCAGAATGGGCAATGTGGCCGTCAAAAGAGGGTGTTCAAAAGTTTTTTTTGTTTTTCGTTTTGGACATGTCCATTTTCCAAAATCCATTTATGAATTGGACGAAAAACGTTGCCAACCTGCCCTCTGACGATAATGCTCTAAAAACGATAAAAAAGTGTGTTTAAAATGAGACGCTAAGGATTTTTCAGTGTGGGTAACAATTTGCTACAAAAAGTAGCAGATTTTGCAAAAAGTAGCAGAATTGATGGTAACAATGTTACCCAGACTGACGGACAAACTCAATAAAATCATCGACAAAATTAAACCATATAACATCAAAATCTAGAAATAAAATCTCATATAATATTAGACCATATGTTCCCATTTGACACTGAAAAACACAGTTGTGTTTGTGGTCGATCATATTTACACCGTAGTGGTTTATCTCGTCATCAGAAATCTTGCAAAAGTTGTGACCATGAGAAAATGGACCTTGCTACCAAAATTAAAGATTTAGGTAGCAAAAAAATGGTAACAACTATTTTCACATGCGATGCTTGTGACTATACAACGTCACGAAAAAGCAATTTCATCAAGCATAAAATGACACGATTACACAATTTTAAAATGTTACCCAGACTGACATCGTCACACAAATCCTCGGAAGCATGCAACAAATATAGCTGTATTTGTGGTAAGCAATATAAATACGAATTATGTCTGCACAAACATGAGAGGATATGCAAGCAAAGTTTATTAGCTGGTGAGTTGGAAACTGATACAGATGAATGTCAGATTGCGATTGTCCATGAATCGTCTCATATTAGTGAGATTAAAGCATTGAAGCGCATAGTTGAAGCTCAGAATGTTGTAATACAGCGTCAAGGAGACGTACTGCAGCAATCTACAAACGCTTTGGAGAAGACAACGGATGCGATAGAACGGAGCACAGATACACAGGAACGTTTGGCGAAGTCACTAGACAATATAGCGGCAAGGGACTCTATGAAGGTAGAGGGTGATAACAATCGCGTAAACATCAATAAGATAAACATTCAGGTCTTTTTAAAAGAACAGTGCAAAGACGCCTTGAATCTTGAAGACTTTGTAAACTCCTTAGAAATACATGTGGGTGATCTGGAATACACGAGAGAGAAGAGTTTGGAAGATAGCGTACGTCAAGTCTTTATGAAGGGACTCAAACAGCTCGAAGTAAATCAAAGACCCATACACTGCACCGACGTCAAACGAGAAACTATGTATATTAAAAATAAAGACTCATGGGACAAACAGTCGTCAGGAGACAGAGAAACTATACGGAACGCTGTTAAGAACGTGGCTAACCGTCAAAGGACTATGATTAAAGAATGGGAATCTAAACACCCCGGTTGGGATCAAAGTGAGAAGGGCACACATGAATATCTGATGTTGATTAGGAATGTTATGTCTGATATTGGTGAAGATTCTAAAGAAGAAAATCGTATTATCAAGAGCATTGCAAAAGAGGTAGCTATATAAAAACAATGCATTATGATTATTAATGGCGTCAAACGGGGACCTGGTTGAGTGTGTGCGAGAGTGGATGGCTGTAGAAAAGGAAATGCGTATTCTCTCCAAGGAACTGAAGGAACGTCGCGAACGCAAAAAAACGTTGACTAGCCGTCTTGTCGACGTAATGCAGACGAATGAAATTGACGGGATTGACGTCAATGATGGGAAGCTAGTGTATGCCCGCCGTAAAACGAGGGCACCTCTCAGTAAAAAACACTTACTTTCCTCGTTGGCTAACTATTTCCAAGGGAATGACGATATTGTTGCGGAATTGAGTCAGCATATTCTAGACACTCGCGACATGAAAGTCGTTGAGACAATACAAAAGAAATAAAGCGAAAATCATAGTGTTAATAATGAACCCTAATAATAGTGTAGCGCGTGTGCGTCTAGAAAGGTTTTTGAATAAACCGAACACAGACGTAGGACAGCTAACTACGGAGCTCTCTTTCAAGGAAGAAAACGGTAAATTGCACCGTGAATGGGAAGACGTTATTTCTGGCATAGTTGAAGAGGCACAACTTCACTTCATTTCAAAGATTGGTACAACACACGAAGGAGTAATTATATTAGCTAGGACTCATATTAAAGTGCCTGTTTATGCAGTGGCATTGGTGAATAAGTCTGGTCAATACGCTTTACCTGTTAGTGTCGATGAAGTCGCGCATATGAGTGACGTTCCAATTAAACATGCTGAAAAGCGTGGATATATATCTCACGGTGATGAGGAACATTTGGTTATTGAATGCACTGCTTGTTTGACACCCAATTTATTCGCATCTCGTGAAGATAGTGAACTGGTATGGACATTCGCCAGTGAAATAGTAAATAATGGCCACATATATGGTTTATCAATACATAAGGCAGTCAAAGAGATTTTTCTTTACAATGATAGGTCATTGTTATATCGAGATGGGGTGGTCGTGGAAGCTCCTGCTGTGATGTATCAACCTTCTGAACACGGAAGAAAGGGAACCGTATTTTACGATTATCACCCTTCGGTGAAAAGAGGTCGCTGCTTGATTTATTTAGGTAACGTCGAATGGGCATCGTCCTCTGTCTATGAATGGATGACCGTCGATTCACTGGTATTTGTAGGGAATAATTGTCAAACACGGGTTATAGTAAGCGATCAGCGTCATGTTGCTGATTTACACACCTTTCATGATTTACAATAATCTAAGTTATGAGTATATGGCAAAAGGGATGAAGGCGGTGTTCGCTCTGGTTGGCATAGCTATAACGACCTATATTGCAACTGTTTTGTTTAACTTTCTAGGTGTTGGATACGACACTTATGGAAGTTACTTAGCATGGATGGTAGCACTAGGCGTGTTTTATATTGTCCTTCCGACTAAGGTAGGCACGGTGTTTTCACCCACTCTATAATTGTCAATCTCGTCATGGAATATAAACGATATTGACTATGGTCTTAAATTGGCTTATGAATACTCTTTCGTCTCCCTAAGATTTGGTTTTGCGGTACTGCTGTTTCATCCTTTATGTCTATTGTAATGTCTCCACGTTTGCGCAGTGCTGCAATGATCGCACTAGACGGAATCTCGTCCTGCAGGTTTTGCGCGATCTCACGCGACGTTGGGTCACGTGAATATTCATTGCGGAATCGGGTAATAAAGTCTGATACAAGTTTTTCTTGTTTGGCCTGTTCCTTCTTACGAGCGACTACCTCCATCATCGCCGCAGTAGTTTTGCCAGTGTTGGGGTCAATCTTCGCTTTATACACACTTCTCTTTGTTGACTCTAACACATCGCATATCTCAGGCTTCTTTAGTTCCTTGAACAACTTCTGCTTGTCTGTTAACTGTTCGTCTGGTACGTTGTCTGGAACCTTGAAAGTCACTCTGAATCGCTGTATAATGTCGTCCTCAATAACGGGCGATGTCTCCATCAGTCTGTCAAACTCTTCCTTCTGCATTTTAATCATTTGTGACACTGGCATTCTTTCTCTGGGACTTTTAGCCAATTCCACCTTTACATTTCTGTAGAACTTATCCCACGCGATTGAAGCAACTCTGTGCGCTTCATTAAGTTCGCTCACCTTAAGAAACTGTTGGATAGTGGTTATAATACCTGCAGCAATGTTGACGCTGCCAATAATCATAGAGACATACGGTTTGACAGCTTCGCCGAACTTGTCTTGGGCGAAGTTAGCCGTTCCTGTTACTGTACTCATTATAATGACAGGGATTGTAAACCATGCATTCGCTTTGGAATATTGCTGATTTGCTTGCGCATGAAGCCATCTAAAACACATTGCTTTATCTGCCCAATCAACGAGAATGCTTTCGTGTTCGGGAGTCCATGGTATATCGGGGAGGGCGTCACCATCATCCTTTATGTCGGCTATGGGCTCACGATCGCTTTGGTCGCTTGTAACAGACATATGTTAGAGTCCAAGATTTTATAATACAGACATTATCTCATATAGTATATAATGGACACACTATCTCAGGTAAAACGGAACTTCGCCGAGATAAAGGAAATCCGTAATCAAATTAAGTCCTTACTAGATGCTTTGAATGGCAAAATAGACAAGCTCAAACAGCTGTACGTTGACTTTATTTCCAGGAATAGCAAAAATCTCGATATCTTTGGTTTGGACTCCTTTCATTTTCAGAACAAGATGTTAGATTTTGAATACAAGCATATGACGTCGTACTTTACGATGGTAGGCAACCGCATGTATGGAGGATACTACAAACTTTATCAGTTAATTGTTCAATACGCAAAGGACAATATAGAAGATAAAACAGTACTAGAAGCTTGTCAAATAGGAAAAAAGTCTTTCCCTAGGTACAAGGACTTGGAACCCGATAAGGTATACGACTTCGATGTTGTATTAGAGGTGCATCACACGGTAGTCAATGTAATAACGGAATTGGATAGTTATTTAACGTCTAAGGAAGATGAACTAAAGTCTGATCGTGCTCGGTCTGATCATGGTTTAAATATTGAAAACTTTATCCACGCCGTCGTCTATAAGAACACTTTGCTAAAGTCCCAGATTGAATTGTTTACAAACTATGTTCTAGTCTTCCATAAGTACCATAGCAAGTATCTTCGCCGCTTCAGACTAAAGCTGATGTTTATGTACAAACAGATTGACAGTGATGTTGATCTCGAACAAACGGGGGTCACTCAAGGGTTTGACAAGCAAAAGGTGATGCGCCGCCGTAATAGCGATGATGACGGTGTTGCTCTTAACGATATGAAAGAGATAATGACTACGCTAGGTGGGAGTGAAGACTCACCTTTGGCAAATATCAGTGTGGATGAATACAAGGAGGTTGAAGCCGTTTTACGTGCAGCTAAAACAGGAAGTGTAGAATCACACGCAGTAGAAGCCTATAGTGTCGGATCTACTTCAGGAAGAGATTCTGGACAGGACGTGCCAGCTATAACTGATGCGTCAGAAGTTACCGAGGTTCCTGAAGACGACACTAGTGATGACGAAGAAGAAGCAGGGGTCATGCGGGTTGTCGTACAAGAAACTCCTGGAACCTTCTCGAACATCGCAGCTTCAGATACCGCCGTAATAACATAATGGAAAATTGATTAGAGAAATACTGCATAATATATACCAAACATGGAGCGTCGAATTGCCAAACACGTTCGTTCCCATCATGGGACTATGAAAGACAAAATAAAAGAATGGTTTCTGAGTAAAGATCCAGAATACACACACCTCAGTGAGTTTCTGCAGTATGTGTATGACTATCCTAGTGTCGAGTTTCAAAAAGAAGACTTTCAGAAACGCCGCCGTGTGAAAAACACAGTGCCTATGGTAGAACGTTGCATTGCTAAGCGAGCTAATGACGAACAATGTACGCGCCGTAAGCGGTGTGGTGAAGAGTTCTGCGGTACGCATGCGAAGGGTACACCACATGGAACGGTGTCTGACGAGTCACATGTCAGTGCGGGAACTAAGAACGTGGAACTATGGGTACACGACATCAAGGGAATTAACTATTATATTGACGCTGAGAACAACGTATATTCTACAGAAGATGTACTCGCAGGAGTGCATCCGACTATTATAGGACACGCTACATTAAACGAAGCTACTGGACAATATAATATTCCAGAACTTGGATTATAACTTAAATGATGAAAGCATATGAGAAGATAATGTTTGTTTTTAGCAATGCTAGAACCGATTCAGAAAATGTTGGCCTTATGTGGGATAGAAACGATGGTAGATGGCACACCATATGATCAAGATATACCGCGTGAACTTTTATTGAGACAAGATGTTTATCATAAGGTCCAAGAGTTAGTTCCAGATATGAAGTCTATAATGAGTTCTTCATACCTTACCAGTCTTCAATCAAACGCAATGATAAGTCAGAAGTGGCCACTCATCAATATAGTTCGACAACTTCTTAAACAAACGGGGTATCGGATGCATCCAATACGCAAAAGTGACGGTTATACTACCGAAGGTAAAAAGAAATACAGACGTTTTTTTCGTATCGAAAAGTACAAAACGTCCAGTGATGTGATTTCTAATACTAATGATGAATCGTCTTTAGCTACTTTGTGAGTAGAGGAGGATTTTAATAAAATATTGATCTATCATACTTATGTGTGAAGGACCAGTATATATAGTGTCTGCGATGTTTGGTGTTGCCATTCTCTTGGGCGGGGGGTACGTCTTGGTAAAACGTTGCAACAAATGGCGTCGGGAGCGGCGCAACGATAATGAGTTCGGTCAGGGAAGTGAAGAAGAGAATATTCCGCTGCGTGAGCATGTTGACCGATCTACACATGTAGATAGTCTAAATACCCCGATGACGCGTAGTTCTAGTAGTATGGTGACGGTAGCTACCCAGTTTTCCTCCTCGGATGAAGCGTTTGAATGTGTAGAAACTTCACCGTCATCTACCAGTGTGATTGATAAAAATGAAGGTGCTCCTCGGCAAAAGTGGCTAGGGCTCTGGTAATATATTCCTTCCAAAATGTATATGAGCTGGGTGCATTTATCATTGATACTACCATTTTGTTCGACATTTTTCAGTTTGGCTTCTAAGGAGCTGTTAAAACACGTTGAGCCTATAAGCTACACGGCATATGTATTGTTGTTTTCTGGTATCATGGTTTTATTGTACAATATAGCGGTGGGCAAGAAAATACTTTTCAGTAAATGGGCCATAATGTCTGGACTTGCGTTTGGTTTAGCAACCTTTGGCTTTGAGAAAGCAGTTGGCATGGTAGGGAACCCAGGGATCGTTAGTGCAGTGTATAGAACACAAACTGTTCTTACTGCGATAGGGTCTGTGTTTTTATTGGGTTCAAAACTGTCGATCATTGCTATCTTAGGAATTGTGTTGGCTGTGGCAGGTGCGATAATTGTAGCCACTGACCACTCGTCAATTGAGCATTTTAAGTCAGATCAAAAGAAAGACGATAAAGAAAATGAGAATAAGCTTGAATGGTTGCCATGGACGGCCGCCGCGGGCGTTCTTCTAAGTGTGAAGGATATTACTGCTGTAAAGGCGATTAGAGGAGGAATGAGCCCTTACAGTTATGCTGTTTCACAATTGTTATTTGGAGCATTGATACTGTTCATATACAAGTTGTACAAACAGGGAACACTCGCTTTGGACTTGAAGCCAAATGCAAGCATGCCGCGGGTATTAGGGGGCATTGCGGCTGTATCGTTGGATAATCTGTTATGGTGTTTGTTACTTGTCTATGTAATGGGTATTGCCCCAAATCCAGCGTACCCCAAAGCTATAACACTGGGTAGTGTGGTTTTGACTGCGTTTTTGTCTAAGTTTATCTTCTCATCGGCGCAGTTAGATGCCCAACAGTGGGCTGGAATATTCATGGTATTGGGTGGTGTGGGAACAATGGTGTTTTCAAGTTCCTTTTAAATTGAATGTTATTCTCTTACTTAGTATTATGCCAAGTACGAGAAAGAAAACAATGAAGACTTCATCAAGCAGTACTCGGCGCGTGTCGGGTCGAGTCAAACGTCCGTATCTCATGGAGGTAGGAACGTCTGGGTTTATGACGTCACAGAAACAATGGTTAAGTCTTCACAACATACGTAATGGTCTGAACTGTATAGAAATCAACAGTAGCTTTTATCGTCTGCCTACACCAAATACTATTGCAAAACTGAATGCTTTCCCCGAATCTGTATCTTTCGTATTCAAGGTCTCAAGGTACTTGACTCATCTTAAAAGATTGAAGGATGGAGAAGAACCTTGGAAACTCTTTTGGAAGTCAATAGAACCATTGAAAACACGCATTGTTACCGTCCTCTTTCAAATGCCACCTTCATTCCACAATAAGCCAGAAAACGTTGAAAGAATTGAGAATATGAAACGGTATGTAAAAGATGTGGTCCCTGTTACCTTTGAGTTTCGGGATAAGTCTTGGTTGACAGACACGACGTATGCACTCTTTAAGAAACTGAAGTGGTGTATTGCTGGTACGGTTATTTCAAAGAGTGAAGGAACAAAATGGATGGGAACGATGCCAAACGGAGTTTATATGCCGCCAGTAACTAACGATATGACGTACATGCGTATTCATGGGAAACGTGGATTCCGTGGTGAATTGTCACAATCACAACTGAAGTCGCTTAGGAAACGAATACTCTCTAGGAAAACGTTCGTGAATGTCGTCATGTTTAATAACGTATTCTTTGATAAACGGAGTCAAACGTGTAAAGTAGGGGATGAAAAGGTGAAGTATGCAGCTGTTTGTAATGCGGTGGACTTTTCCTCGATCTAACAAGTTTTCTTTCGTTAATAATATAGTAATGGCGAAAAGGTCAATCTTGCGCCCAAGTATGTGTATATAAAGGGTGTTCCCAATCGTAAGTTGTTGCTGGCGTCTGGATATTTCGCGGAGTGATAACTTAACTTGTTTATTCATCGAAAATCAAAAAACTATACTATTTTTGATTTTTTTTGATTTTTTTCTTGCAAAGAAGGCGCTCCTTGGCTGCTTCGAACTGTACATGTGTCAATACTCCACTATCTCGCATATCCATCACTGTACGACACCACCATTTCCTTTTTGTTATATCGAGAAATGTTTGTGCTTGAAAGCAATTCAATTTTCAGAAAAATGTTTTGGAGAGATGGTTATTGTATTATGTATAAAAGCATGTGTGTGTAAAGAATAACCAAATGTATTAGTTGTAAAGATTTAGAGAATAAGCTGGGAGAAATAGTACAGAATATGAGCGGAGGCGATATTACTTCTAAGGAGCATGTGAGTATTGTAGTGTGTGGACACGTCGATTCTGGAAAGTCCACCACTACTGGTCGACTAATGTTTGAGTTGGGTGGTATATCTCAGCGTGAGATGGATAAGCTAAAGGCTAAGGCAGAGGCTGCTGGGAAGGGAAGTTTTCTGTTTGCTTTCTACACTGATACGAACAAGGAGGAGCAGGAGCGTGGTGTGACCATTGCTTGCAATACTAAGGAGTTCGAGACAGATACGAAGCGCTATTCTATTATTGACGCACCAGGGCATCGTGACTTCATTAAGAATATGGTAAAGGGTTCGTCTCAGGCCGATGTGGCGATGTTGATGGTGCCCGCCAACAAGGGTGGGTTCGAGGTGTCGATCCAGAAGGGCAATCACAAGGAGAACGAGGTTCAGGGCCAGACTCGTCAGCATGCGCGTCTGATTAACTTGTTGGGCGTGGAGCAGTTGATCGTTGGCATCAACAAGATGGACGACTCGTCGGTAGCTTTTTCCCAGGAGCGGTACGAGGAGATCAAGAAAGAGGTAGCGCGTATGTTGACACTGGTGGGCTGGAAGAAGGACAAGGTCGCCCATGTCCCGTTCATTCCCATGTCCGGATTCAATGGCGACAATCTGTTGAAGAAGTCGGAGAACATGGACTGGTGGAAGGGGGCCGAGGTGAAGAACCTCAATGGGGAGACAGTTCTCGTTAACACGGTGTACGACGCTTTGGAGAAGATGGTGTGCTTCCCGAAGCGTAACTTGGATGCGGACTTGCGTGTGCCTGTCTCGGGTGTTCATAATATCAAGGGTGTAGGGACGGTTGTTACTGGCCGCTTGGAGCAGGGCTCTGTAAAGCCGGGCGATGAGGTTAAGTTCATGCCGACTAACACAGATGCAAATGCTTGTCAGGGTAAGGTGTTTTCGGTAGAGATGCATCATAAGAGTCAGCCCGTAGCAAGTGCGGGTGATAACGTAGGACTGAACATTAAGGGTCTTGATAAGGGGAACATGCCCCGTCCGGGTGATATCATTGTACGGAAGAAGGACATGTCTCTGATTCCGCTGAGCAAGAAGAACTCGTTTGTGGTGCAGGTGAGTGTGTTGGATCATCCGGGTCAGCTGAAGGTTGGTTATACGCCGATTGCATATATTCGTACGGCTACATGTGCTTGTCGTATTACCGCGATTAACTGGAAGATTGGTAAGAGCACTGGTGGCGCTAAGGTGGAGAATCCCGAGTACATCGAGACGGGGAATGGCGCCGAGATTGTGATGACGCCGCAGGCCCCGTTCATCGCTGAGCCATTCAACGTTTGTGCGGGATTGGGTCGTGTTGCTATTTTCGAGGGGAATAGCGTGGTCATGCTAGGGAAGGTGGTATCGGTCAATAAGTAGCATGGTAATGAATTGCGTTAGTTTTATTATAAAGGAAGGTATTTCTTATAATAAAATGATATTGTTAATGCAGTTTTACAGGGCACATAACATACGTAGACAGAGAGAATTGAATGAATGCGTAGTTAATAATGCAACGAGACCTTTTATAGATAAATTGGTTTTGTTTATTCAAGGAGATAATGCTATGGAGGAATATCGTAGTATTGACTTCAATAAAGATAATGTAATCACAATTATGACCGATAAACAGTATACTTATAAGGAGTTCTTTCAGTATGCGAATGATAATTGCAAAGGAGAAATAGTAGGTTTATGTCATTCAGATATACTTCTTAAAGATGGTTTCGAAAAGATTAAGAACATTCATTTGTATAAAAGGATTGTTGTGGCAGCACGACATGAACTGGGATGTAACACCTTAAGTAGTGATAGATGCTGTTTAGATCAGACATGTGGGGAGTATTGTGGAGATGATCCAGATATCTTTGGCAAGACAAGACTCTATTATTATAGAGGGGGTTTTGATACATACGTGTTTCAACCCCCACTTTCTAATGATGTAATTAACAAGTTGGACTATACTCAGAATACATGGCATGGGGAAAATAGAATATCATCTGTGTTTCAATGGGATGGTTACGATGTGGTAGCCTGTGCACAATTAATCACATATCATAATGATACGTTGGGGTCTGATGGAGATTCTCCATCACAAGCGTATTTTCCAAATGGATATCCGTTCCATCTAGGTAGTTCATTCTTTACGGTCGGTACAGCAAAGCGAAACTTTACTCTTCTAGCTGATGAAGAAAATGATTAGGCTTCGCGCTAGCGAGGCAAAAAAATAAAAAGAAAATTGAAAAGCTTTTGATGAGAGAAGTAGGAGGGAAAGAATGGAAAGTCCAGTGAGCGATCGGCGTGGTGCGATGGAATCGAAAGAAGCGTACGGATGGTACTCTCAAAAGTGCGTAGAGAACGCGGATAGCAGGGTGATGGTGTACGAAAAGGTGGGTGGAGGTTCGGTGGTGGCACTGGGAGTGTGTCAGAGTGCGTCACTGGAGAACATAATGTGGGAAGACAAGATGTGTGTGGGACTGGTGAAGCCGAGTACAGCACAGGATAGCTCGCTGGAAGGGTACTTGGCATACATGGCGGTGGCAAAAGACCTGCGGTAGCGAAGGGGACTAGTACCACTGAGACTAGTGAAGACGTAAAACAGAAAAGACAAAAAAAAGTGGGGTAGAAAAATAAAAAGAAGTCAAACAAAAGAGGGGTTTTGGGGGTTTTTTCATATATCACTGATATCTAGATATCTCACTCATTTCTAGATATCTCACTCATTTCTTGATATCCCACTCATTTCTAGATATGGGGTATAATGGCGTTTGACAATAAAAAGAAAATAAAGGGTAGATAATCGTGTAGAAAAAGGATGACAGTATTTAATTTGAACAGTATGATGGTATGGTTTATAATAGGACCATTGTTAGAATACATGGTTCATATAGGATATCATGTCAAACACGAAAGATGTATTTTGAAAGAGGGATGTTACGGTTTGACATCAAAAAGAATAATAATAGGAGGAATACCGTTAGTATATATGATGCCCTGGTTAATGATAATATGGTTACCTGTATTAAGATACAAATTGACGACAACAATAATGAAAATAGAGCCTGGATTAATGGAAGGTTTGACAAGACACAGAGAAGAACATCTTCGTTGTAGTGTATCCAATTATTGTGTATCAGCAATGTGGCCAGATAAAATGTTCTGCACTTGGAGACGACCTCAAAGTGATGTTAATCAATTTAAAGTATTAGAGAAAATGAGGGAAATAGAACCAGCTGTGACCTCGAAAAAATTGAAAACTAATCCCCGAAGAAGAAGAGGATTGTGAGGTATTTTGTGTATTTTCCCAAAAAATTGAAAAGCTTTTTCGGGAAGAAGTATATGATGGCGGAGGCGGGGGCAAACACACATGGATAAGAGAAAATCGTGAGGATTGATGATGGTAGTCTGAGATTTGTTGTCAGCGGAGTAACTTGCAATAAGCAGGGAGTCAAACGCGAGCGAATCAAGGGCGTCGCCCGGATCGTGTAACGATTAGTGAGGATCATTCAGTGTTATCCAAAATGAAGGCAATAAGAGGGAAACAGTGGGGATATGCCGACGGATTAATGAGGAAAGGATAATGCTGACTGTGTGTATATGCCTGTGGGGTGGAAAGGGGAGGAAAACGCGCGATGAACCGAGTAGGTGAGCGCAGGGAGCGTGAGCAATCTAACGAAATAAGTTAGATTGGTGTACAGAGTCGGTCTGTAGGCGCGGTGCGCCCGATAACCGCCATAGCTCAGTGGTAGAGCGCACGGCTCTTAACCGTGTGGTCGAGGGTTCGATACCCTCTGGCGGTGTCACAAGATTTTTTTCCACGGTTTGACTTTTTATCATTTTTTGATGATAACCCGAAAATCCTGAATGTCAACAAAAAATTGAAATACTTTTCCGTATTTTAAAGGAAAGTACCAACGAAAGAGAAAATGAGCGCGACCAACGTAATGGCGGCTATGGAGAAGCAGATGCAGAAGTGGCTGGAGGGCGAGGTGGGACGCCTTGCTACCCAGTACAAGTTTAATAAGTCGGAGGCGCTGTCCTACCTGCGCGGTGAGATCGAGCGGGTGGAGATTGACGCGGCTCTGCGGAGAGCGAGTGCTGTGTCTGCCGCTGAAAAAAAGACACCGAAGACAGCCAAGCCCAAGACCAAGCCCGTGAAGAAGAGCGACAAGCCCGATCTGCCGCAGCCTGAGGTGCCGCTTCCGTACTGCGGGGAGGGTGCTGATGACCAGTGCTGCGGGGTTGTTCTGAACCACCAGATGTTCACTCAGTGTACGCACCGTGTGAGCGGTGAGTTCACGACGGAGGGCGATGGCGACGCGACCACACTTAACCTTTGCAAGGGCTGTTTCAAGAGCGCGGGCACGCGTACTAAGGCTGGCAATAAGCCGCTGACCTACGGTACGATTGCAGAGCGTCTCGAGAAGGGCGGCGTCATCGGGAACAACGGTGCGCTGCGCAAGCCTGTCACCTATGCGAACGTGATGGCTAAGCTCGGAATCACCGAGGAGCAGGCGTTGTCTGCGGCTGAGAAGATGGGGTGGACGATCCCTGAGGAGGAGCTGCATCCTCAGCCTGTTGCTCGCGGCCGCCCGAAGAAGGAGAAGGCAGCGGCTGTTGAGGTGGTTGCTGACACGAGCGGCTCCGAGAGTGAGAACGGTGACAATAAGGCGTCGAAGAAGCGTGGTCGCCCGAAGAAGGAGAAGAAGGTGCTGAGCGCTGCTGGTGGCGAGGACCTTATCGCGAATCTCGTTCAGGAAGCCCAGCAGAACGGTGTTGCGGCTGCGGCGACAAGTGATGAGGAGGCGGGCTCTGGTGGAAGCGGGAGTGATACCTCAGCCAAGAGTACTGTAAGCAAGAGCGATCAGAAGAAGCAGGCAGCGTCCGCCAAGAAGGAGGAAGCGGCTGCGGCAAAGCTGGCACGCGCTGCGGAGCTCGTGGCTAAGAAGGCAGAGAAGGCGGCAGCCGTGGAAGCCAAGAAGGCGGAGAAGGCGGCGGAGAAGGCGGCAGCCGCGGAAGCCAAGAAGGCAGAGAAGGCGGCGGCGGCCGTAGGGAAGGCTCTCGCGGCTGAGGAGAAGAAGGCAGCAGCAGCAAAGAAGAAGGAGAAGAGCGCCCCTCCGCCCCCAGTCATGGACGAGCTGGAGGAGGAACCTGAGGTAGAGGAGGACGAGGAGGAGGCGACGCAGGTGGTGAAGTGGACCTGCCCAGCGGACAACAAGGAGTACCTGAAGTCGGCGGACAATGTGGTGTACGACGCGGAGAGCCATGAGGCGGTGGGCGTGTGGAACGAGAAGGAGAACAAGATCGACGAGCTGCCTGCGGAGGAGGGCGAGGACGAGGACGAGTAAGCGAGAGACGAACAAGACGAAGGACAAGAACGACAACAAGATTTTCTATTTTATTTTTGTTTGACGTCAAACGGGTATTCACTCATTTCTCGATGTCCCACTCATTTCTCGATGTCCCACTCATTTCTTGATATCCCACTCATTTCTCGATATGGGGTATTATGGTATATTGCAGTATTCAATAAGTATTGCAATATATGGAGCTAGAAGCGCGAGTGCGTCTCTAGGGCTAGGTTCGCGTGTGTGGCTCTAAAGCTAGGTTGGCGCCACCGTGGGCACTAACCTTGCCACTTTGGAATAGACTCCTGGATTTGAGCGAGCGTCGGAGGAGGTCGTTGCGCCCCCGCGCCCTCACTGAACTTCCCGCCCTCATACAGGTAAGTAAACAAGCGCAAGTACAGCAGCCAAAACGACAAACCAAACGAGATTGTTCTTAGCCATAGGTTATAATAATGACTAAGAAAAGAAATCGAGCATTGGACGAGAAAGAAAAAACGCTCCCCGTCGGCACGCAAATCAAATAATAATATCTCGAATAAGATATCCGATGGAGGAGATACTCTCCAGACTTGACAAGATGCAGTCGGACATCGATAGAATACAAAAGGACGTCACCGACATCAAAGACTCGGTAAAACACCTCTCCCCGATGGTAGAAAACATGGACAATCACGTCGAGTTCGTCAATTCAGTTTATTCGCGCGTGGAAAGGCCTTTTCATTTCGTTTGTAACAAGGTCTCGAGGTACATGGGCAGGACCATAGAAGATAAATAATCTCGAATAATCTATATACATGAGGACCCAGCTAGTGTTTTTCGGGAACGCGAGAGACAGCATAGAGGGCACAAAAAGAGGACTCATAGCGTTCACCACCCTGATGGTTCTGGATGCCATCAGGTTCAAAACAGCAGATTACGGCTCCGTGATATCCAGGAAAAAGGTCAACATATACTCAGTAATCTTTGTATGGCTATTGCTATGTAGCGCGATAGGCGTCCAAACCAACCCGAAAGATTACAAAGAGTCAATGACGTACGGAGCGCTGGTAGGATTCGTAGTCTACGGGGTGCACAACGGCATCAATTACGCGATAATGGACAACTACCCGATAAACATAGCTATCATGGACACAGCATGGGGAACCTTTGCGTGCGCCGTGGCAGCATTAGCAGTATATGCCCTGTATCACGCGCGCCACCAAAGCGTTCTTTAGTCAGCGACCGGTCGCCAAACCACAGCCCACTGAGCCAGCAAGGCCTCATTATGCGCTCTGCATCTCCGTTCCTCAGCTGACTCCGCCGCCGCCAGCCACGCCTTATTCTCTTTTATCCGCATGTCGGGAGTGCCGTCGGCCTTCAACCGCGCCCTCATAGGAAGCGAGTCCACAGACCACCTATCGACGAGAGACCGGACCCAATCGCGCTGCCTCCTCGCCCGCCCGCCATACAGTTTCTCCCTAATGTAATACTCTTCCATTGTTCCCTGTATGACGGTAACAATGAAAAATACTCAATTTTATTCTTTAACGGAAATAAAATTGAATAACTTTTCCACTTCCAAAGCGATTCAACCCAGCCAGACAAATCAAATGGCCACCATGATGACCCCGAAGACGTTTACGCTTGGACAGAAGACGCAGTGGATGAAGCACCTTGACGAACACGGTTACGTTGTTCTTAGGAACGCGATTACGAAGAAGGACGCACAGAAGACAAAGAAGCTTTTCGGAGACGATATGAAGAAGATTGCGCCCGGGTTTGACATCGACGACCCAACCACCTTCACCGGAAACAACCTGCCGATTGTGATGGGAAAAGGAAGCGCAACCCACCTCGGGATGGGACAGGGAGATGCAGTTTGGTACGCCCGCCTTAACAGCAAGACAAAGGCAGCGTACAGCGCAATTTACGGCACAGACGAACTTGCGGTTGCGCTAGACGGAGCAGCCCTGGTTGTTTCCCACAAGCAGCAGAGCCCGCCCTGGGAGCACCAAGACCAGAACCCCGCAGACACACGCGTTTCAGTGCAGGGTATTTTGAACCTGCTTCCTTGCGGCGAAAACGACGCTGGATTCATTTGCGTTCCCGGTTCCCACCTGACTTACACGCCCCCCAAGGAGCAGATGGACAAACTCAAGAGCTACACAGACTGGTTGCCCGTTCCGGACGACGCCCCGATCAAGCGACAGACGGTGAAGCTGCTTACCCCCGAACGGTGTTTGATACTGTTTCATTCGAAGACGGTTCACGCGAACAAGCCGATGACCAAGCCCGCACCGCCCGGCGTAAACCGACTGTCATTCTACATCACGTTCGGACCGAAGTCCCGCCAGACGCCCGAGATTGTGCAGCGACGCAAAGAGGGCTACATGAAGGGAGAGACAACAAGCCACTGGATTGACCGGCACGAAGTGAAGAAACTCCCGTTCCACCTTACAGCCAAGTTCCGCAAAGCCGGGTTCACCCCCCTCCAGCCCAGACTCACCGCCGAGGGTGAGATTCCCCCAGAAAGAGCCGCGTTACTGTAAGCTTAAAAAAAAGAACCCCCTTCCCCTCCCCCGCCTTTTCTCGTTGTTTTTACTCCACTGCCGTCATCAAACTTCCCGCGGTAGGAACTCC
>Ga0233415_10000490_pt1 | contig 18398 bp, 28 predicted proteins | sample Na_anoxic_12_MG_FD_188631 | JGI IMG/M metagenome (GOLD analysis project Ga0233415, IMG submission 188631) | Seawater microbial communities from Saanich Inlet, British Columbia, Canada - Na_anoxic_12_MG | ecosystem: Environmental > Aquatic > Marine > Inlet | place: Canada: British Columbia... | reverse complement strand
GCTTCTAGGATGTCTTCGGCTGATCTGAAGTTGTACTTGCCGAAGGAGTTAAATCTACTCTTTTTCGATTTAAACTTTGTTTGGATTGTCGCTAATTTTTCGTTTATGTTCATTCGTTCTTATTTAATTTGCTTATTAGTATAATTACATGTATTTATATTAACTTACACGATGTCAAGCACTTGCGAGTGATCTACGTTGTCAATTAATTTTTGTACAGCTTGTTTTTTTAGCTCTGAAACACGCACGTAAGAGCTTACTCCTTTTATGTTTAGATGTTTTGCTATTTCTACAGCGGAGTGCTTGTTGCAATCTAATCCATATGATAATCTTAATACTTCGTATTCATTGTATTCTAAGAATTTTTCCATTAAACCTTTTAAGTAAACGTTAAGTAATTGTATATTATAAGGCTCTGATTTATCAGGTATTTGATACATCATATTCTCATCGTCGTCATTTGTTACTTGCGCATCTATAGATAAAAATATACTATTAAAAAACATGGCAACCATAGCTTTGTCTTTAGGGTTTTTACGTATTTCATTGAGTTTGTGCTCAGGTATACGCATGTCGCCTCTAGCCATGTCAATACGTCTTCGCATTGCACCTTTAATTCTTTTACTAAAAAAAGATTTTAATGTTTTTTCTATATCTTCAGAGTCTGTCAATTGATTCCAGTCTAATTTATCTACAGCTTTTACCAAGCCTTCATTGCCTATTTGCAATAAATCGTTAATACTTAATACACCTGAAGCTTGCTGTGTTGTAGAGAATTTACGAGCTAAGTTTTCTACAAGAGGCATAAATTTTATTATCATCTCTTCGCGAGTATACTTATCATAAGATTTTTCATCAGGCATAGATCTTTTTAAATCATTTTTATATCTTACGTAGTTTTGTATGTTATATTTCTTCATATTTTTCTAGCTTTTCAAATGCCTGTGACATTAGTTCGTTATCAGCGTAGTATATATTACCTATACTAGCCATCCATTCGTTAAAATCTTTAATCATATTTATTCATTTAATATTTCTTTTTCGTCTCTTAGTTGTTTTGTTAAGTTACGTTGAACCGTTCTTGTAGAACAATCGAGTAGACTTGCTATTCTTGACCATGTTATATTTTCTCCGTCATGACTTAAATCTAACATACATTGATAAATAGCTTCTTCGTCTACTCTGCTTGATCTACCTACTAGTTTACCTACGATACTCATTTTCTCGTTAGGGGTTAATCCGCTATAGTCTTTAAATATTATTTTACGTATCTTGTTTACAGGTGCTTCACCACCGTACCTAATAACATCGTTTATCATTTCATCTAGTTTTTTATCACTAATAAAAAATGTAACAAATCCATTTTCTTTATTTGATATAAACTTAAAAAAGCCGGTCATAGGTATATTAGGGTTTAAATAATATAAAACAAGGTAATGCCATTTCAAAGACTTATATGTTGTAATCTTTGCTTTACTACGAAACAAGTGATAGCACTCGTATGTACCATTTTCATAGTAGCTATACAAAGCGGTTTCTTCAGTTGGTTTGTCGTTGATAGGATCTTGACGATACACTATGTTGCGATCATTCAACCATTTCATGTTTCTAGTTTGTGACATTAGGGTCTTACTTTAGTACTATTAGGGGCTTTTGTCACCCTTGGTTTAGTAAAATTTTTAATTTTAGTTTTAATTCCAAAGGAATCAGTTGATTCCATGTGTTTGTATAATTTTCTTCTTGTCATTTGTTCTAAATATTAGTTTTTCGTCTTTTGTGGCTATTGTATGTTTTTCTTGTTCATAATAATTCCAATACGCTGAAATACTATCACCATTTACTTTATATTCATCAGGCATACACTGTGGAGGTTCATTAAAAACACCGTCTGGTATACCAGGAGGATAACAGGCTAGTGGCTTCTTACATTTAGTTATTGATAAATGTGTTTTACCATATCTAGCCGTATATTCCTTACCTAATGCTATCATGTGATTATATAGCCATCTGTATTGGTTTTTGTTTTGTCTACACCATATAGTTGATGGGTGGTTATAATGTGCTTTTTTGTATGGCACAGTATTTCCGTTGTTATAATGATGATGCGCAGTACAAAGCATTTGAGCTGATTCTAAGATCATTTTAACAACATGTTTGTTGTATTGTATCTCAGCAGCTTTGTAAGGATCTCTATCTAAGTAAAATATATTCATTAGTATTTTCGTTTGCTTATTCTATTATAATGTGCATCTAATAATAAGTGTACTACTTCTTCGCTTATCATATTGTCGTTGTATAATTGGTATATAAGCTTACTCATAGTTACGTAAAGCTTTGTAAAATGGATGTCTGTAACTACCGGCTGGTGTACGTTCGAAATACGTGAATGTAGCACGTTTACCGATGTAGTCATGAATGTTGTCTTGTATAGCTGCAAGCATTTTGTAAGTAAAACCTTTGCCTGGAGGACAACCGAACTTGTTGCCGTTATCGTCTTGCATTAAGAATTTACCTAGCGTACCTTCACGCTTGCCTTTACCTGCTTCGTAGCCAACAATAAGAGCTTCGGTGTCATGAAAGTCTTTGAACTTTTGTAAGTTGTAAGAGCGTTTACACTCGTAAGGCTTGTCAAGACGTAGTATAGAACCTTCGTAACCTCTATCTAAGTTGATTTGGTGTTGTTTAAGTGATAAGTCTTTGTCTACTATTTTTGTAGGCACGTATTTTACACAATAAGAATACATGTCAGAAGTAGCTAGTTGATCTTTTCTGTAGCTATAAGGCATGTTTAACACAGTTTCTATGTAGTCATAGCAATGAAATTGTACTAGTTTAGATGCCTCATCTCTGTCAGATGGCGTTGGTTTAGTTTTTCTGACTAATGATATGATCTTATTAAAATCGTCTCTTAGATCATGATTATACAACTCACCGTCAAGTATAATATCAGGGTGTTGTGTAAAGAAATAATGTAATGAATTAGTAATGTGAGCTATATTAAGCCACGGTTTACCTGTACGGGAAAAAGCTTGTACTTCATTGTTATCGCCGAGTTTAATTACGCATCTAACACCGTCTAGTTTAGGTTGCATGTATACTTTCTCGGACCAGTCGACAGGTTTTTTGTCTACTTTGTATGCGAGCATTGGTTTTATCATATTATTTGAATTTATTTAGTTTATTTTCTATTACGTATATTTTATTTTTTAATTTTTCACACTGAGCATAATTTTCTTTTTCTAAATTATAATCTAGTTCTGTCATAGCTGTAGCTAACTCTGATAAAAGCTTTTGTTCTTCAGCTTCTTCAGGATCATACTCGCTAAACTGAAACATTTTGTTCATTTCTTTTATAATTCTTTCGGATATAAAATCTGCTAGTTTGTTTAATTCTTTATCTGTCATATTAATCTTCATCTTTTTGTTTATAACCTTCGTCTTCAAGTTCGTCAATTGCTTGATCGTGAAATCTTTCAGCTAAATAAACATATAATTCTTGTATCGCATCATCTATAAAGTCTTGGTTGTAATCATCAACGTATATTTCGCCACCATCTTTAATAGCATCTTGTAACACGCTGCTTAAATCGCTGTCATAATAGTGTATGTCTTCGCTTACACATACGGAGTTAGTGTCGTGTGTTGCTACAAAAATACTGTAACCATCAGCTGTAGATTCTTCGTAGATATAGTAGTCGCAATTCTGCTGCCATTGATCTGTTAGTTCAGCATCATAATGCTTTAGTACTAATTCTTTAATGTATTCTTCGTCGTGAGAATCTGTTTCTCCGTAGCCATAGCTTATCATTTTTTGTTCAATAAGCTCTTCTGTAATGTAGTTTGTTTGTTTTTCTTCTTGCATCTCATGCCATTTTTTAATTGTATCACTCATAGTTGTTCTTTGTTAAATGCATCACCTAGAAAATCTAGATCACACGAATTCATAATGTCAAAAGCATCGCCGTAAGGCACAGATGTAAAATAATACTTTTCTTTAAGAGTATTAATTAAAGCGTTGTGCGAGTGCTTTCTGCCTTTGTAGGCTTTAGCTAAGCTTTTTTTGTACTCTGGTTTGAGTCTTTGGTAAAGGTTTTTGTCTTTCATTGTTTTTGTTTATTATATTATCCAGTTTAGTCTGTATTATGTTTCGATATCAGTTTTTCTACACTACCTACAAAGGTGCATTTGTCTTCATATTCACTCCATTGGCTAATCCACACGTCTGACTTACCACACCATAATATGTAAGTATAAGCTACTTCTATTTCGTAAGTGTTAGGGTATAAGTATTGACTATTGTAATGAAAGTCTTTAACTAAATGAGATGCTATTCTTGATGGATCACTAAATTCTGTGAAACCTTTAACATCTTGCATCTGTTTAACCCACTTAGCAATGTCTAATCCTACGCCTTCTATGTAGCCGTCGTGATGTAAATACATGTTTACATAGCTTTTGTCAGCTATTTCCGCAGGGTTTATAGCAAATCCTGCTACGTATTTTTCTGCTTCTTGTCTGTGTATAACAAACGTTTTACTTCTTGTACTCATAATTTAATTTATTTAGTGGAAGTGGGCGGAATCGAACCGCCGTTTAAGTTAGTGTGACTTTCGTCTCCTATTTCTTAGCTTACCTTATCACTCCCGTTAGTAGCTAGCAATTCACTTATGTATGAGAATCCATCATCTAACCTATTTTTCATGGTTAGCTTCAAACTCATCTAATTAAGCTACTCGTCTAGCTACTTGCGTCGCCAAGCTCTGTGCACGGACGCACTGACTTCTTGGCTGACAATTTGTATTGTGTTGCCGGTTTTGTGTTCTATGATAGGAACATAAGAGTATGTCTGTGTTGTACTACAAGGCATACACGTCTTATAACCTAGATTAATTCTTACTTGATGAACATTACTTCCGCATCTACAATACATATTATTTATTTTATTTGTTACATTTATATTATCCAGTTTTTTTCGTATTATGTATCGATTTATACATATACTCTATAGCCTTATTCATTACCATGCTATGTAAAGCATTGTAATCATCGCCTTCAACAGGTTGATCTGCTATTTGCCAATCAACGCTATCATACATTAGTTCCATTGTTATACCAGCTACGCCTTGCGCTATCTGATCTATTTCTGACATTTTACTCATATTAGTACATTGTTAAGTTTCTCATATTGTAATTTCTTTTGCAAAAGTCTACTATATACATAAGTCTTGCAAGTGGATCATTAATTAATTCTCTAGCATAACACGTAGCTTTAATAGTTTTTAATTTGCCATCAGACATTACTGTCCATCGTTCTTCGCGCTTATACTGCTTGTTTAGTTGATATATTCTATCGCTTGAGTTACATCTTCTGACATAGCCTGAAGTATACGAGGCTAATTGATCGCCATTAGGCAACACAAATTGTCTTGTGCCATTTTTCTTCTGTCTGTCAGTGGTCATTTCTTTGATATTATATTCTATAAACATACGTTTAGCGAATAAGTCTACTAATTCTACACGTCTCTGTCTCCAGTCCATATTTTCTTGTTCTAAGTTTCTCATAGTGTTTTTCTAATTAATTTTAATTGTTGTACATCGAATTTTTTGTTTGTTTCTTGCCACATACGGTTGTGAGTGAACTTTCTAGCTTTTGAGAAACTAGATTTCTGTCTGGTTACAACTCTGTTGTACTCTGCGTCAGTAAGTCCACTACACGTTCCGTTGAGGAGAGTTAGACGTCTATGCCCGTCTGCTCTTAGTTTTTTCTGTGCTTCGGCATAGGCTAGAAGCTCTTTCATGTTACTTGGAGACATATGTAAGACCTTTGTAGTTGAACCATTCAGTGATGCCGTCTTGGTCTTTGTCTTCATCGTGTATAAAGCCAAATGTTTTTGGTAAATCGCCTACAGTATAACCTTTATAGATTATATTATTTAATTTGATTGTAGACGAATTGATTTGTTTTAATTTTTGCATAGATTATTTATTATTTATTTTGTTTACATTTATATTATCCAATAAACCTCGTATTATGTATCGATTTAATAACACACAAAACACTCACCTTCACCGTTTTCACACGTATTTCCTTCGCTACACTCGTGATTGCTTCCGTCACAGAAGATTTCACCTGTATTGTGATTAGTAAATCCTTCAGATTCACCGTTACATAATAATATATAACCGCTTTCAATACCATCATAATATCTAGGATCTTCCATAATATCTGGATTAGTTTCTCTTATGACCTCTTTAGTATGATTAGTACATTTTAAGTTACATAACTTTAATTCTTCTGTCTGTCCTGTTAAGGATATCGCTATCGCGATCATTAGTTTATTCAAAGTAATTAATACTTTTAGATTCTACTATCTTCTCAACATCTTGCCACATATACCATTCCATTTGAAGATCTGACATAGTGTTTAGTATTTGATCTACTTTCTGTTGTTTACCGTTGTCGACACCTAGTAGATATCCACCTGTTGTCATTAATGTTACACATACTAATGTGATTGCTTTCTTTTTATTCATAATTTATTTATTTTAGTTTTAACATTGTTTCTATTGTATCATTATTATATCTTGTCCAGTACTGTCGCTCGATAGATTCTATTTGAGCGCGAGTTATTTTGAACAATAACTTTTGTTTGTATTTTCTTTTCATCTATAGTCGATATTAGGTTTAATACTGTTTGCGATATTCTGTCTGAACTTCCACTCGTTTTGTCTGTATTTAGCATCAGTACACCATTTACGCCAAGCTTTACTTGCCGGTTTTATACCGAACTTTGATTCGAACTCTTCGACTTGTTTAAGTTTTGCAGCAATTTGCTCTGCTGGATAATCATTATATTGCATAGTATTATTTATTAGTTGATTTATAGAACTCTATTCTGTTAAGAACATCTTGTCTAGTTATTTTCTTTTCCATTTGTAGTAGTATATCGTGTGACATATCTATCTGTTTACCGTTAGGGCAAGTAAGTATATATTGCATAGTATTATTTATTATAGACTTGGTTTATTAAATCATTTATTAACATTTCTTCAGTTTCATTGTCTTCTAATGAACATTCATTCTCAACAAATAAAGTTATTTCTTTTATTGTTTGTTTTTCATTTTGATAAGAAGAATTAAATTTAAAGTGATTTAAAGTATCTTCATTCCAATAGAATTTCTTTTTTTTTGTAGTTGACATAGTATAGTTTTTATTTGTTACATTTATATTATCCATTTAATGCGGTATTATGTATCGAATTAGTTGTAGTGTGAGAATCGAACTCACGTAAACCATTACTACATTTTTTCTCACCAGTTTGTGTATCATTCTGGTTCGGTGAGTCACCATTTGTAAAAGTATATTATACTTCCATTAAATCTCTGACAAGTAATGGAACTGAAGTAGAAGATGTATAAGATTTATACTTTAAGAAACAGTTCATAGTTTCTAGTTTAGACTTCATAACTTCATACACTTTATCGTGATTGTAAGTGACTGATTTACCATTTTTGAAAGTTACTTCAATGATTTGATTTTTTCCGATGAGTGACTGTCTGATGACGAATCTCTTTGAATTTAATTTTGACATAGTTTATTTATTTGATTATTATTTTGTTACATTATTATTATCCATTTGATGCTGTATTAAGTATCGAAAAGGTGTAGAATTATTTAGTTAGTGTAATTGTTAGTAAAGTATTGGTCGAAGTGTCATTGTGTCATACACGAGACATATTGTCATATACTACTTACTACTTAGTATTCAGTGACTTATTGTCATGTCATACTGTCATATTAGTTAATATTACTAATGATGTGGATTGAAATGAGTGTTAGACATGGTAAGATGAATCCGAAAGCGATTGATAGTCCGATTGTTTTGGTAAGTTTTTCTTTTGACATAGTGTAAATGTTTATTATTAATTGGTTACGTATTTATTATCCAGTAACAATCGTATTAAGTATCGAAAAAGATGAGGTAATGTGGAATAAACTAAAAAGCCAAACGATTTCAGGAAAAAGCACTGAAAAAGGCCCATCCCGGTGAAAAAAAAGGCGTTTTACTGAGAAAATAAAGGAAAAAAAGGAGAGAGGGGCGCTATGGTCCCCTGTTTGTAATACTTTTAAAGCGTGACATAAGCCTTATAAGGTATATAAGTAATAGGCTACTGTCACACTTGTAAAAAAATCGCTATACCTGTAAGTATATAGAGTATACAAACACAAACACTATGGCAAACATATCAACGTATCCAATAGGTACACCAGCTGCCGCTGATTTAGTACCAGGTACACAACTCTACACAGACTCTAGTGGAAAGACTAGAAACTTAACTAAAAACTTCAGTGTATCTAGCATCGCTGCATTCGCAAACTCATATAGTCTAGGCTACACAGTCTACACATCATTAGTGAGTCAATCAAGTACAAGTGCGCCGCAAATAGCTTCTACTTTAGCAAACACCACAGGAGGTGACCCGGTTTGGGCTTACGTATCTGCTGGCATATACACACTTACTTTTCCTTTTTCTTTTGCAGACAATAATAAAGTAGTAGTGTTTGTAAATAACGGAAACGTATCTCCTACGCAAAATGTAGGATGGGCGTTAACAAGCGTTGCAGGGCAAATAAGATTTAATACGCAAAGTGACGGAAACCTGTCAAAAGCATCATTAGAGGTGAGAATATACTCATAAAAACTTAACACATGGCTAGAATAAGTTCATATCCTAGAGACCTAGAGGTAACTGATGGAGACGCATGGGTAGGAACTGAGTCTTCAAATAGACTAACCAGAAACTTCACAGCAGCAGCTGTAGCTAAATACCTCAACATAAAAGGTAAGATATCTATATCTGCTCAAATGGTATTTAAGTTTACACAAACTAATCCTCCAACAAGCGGTCAATTCTCAGGACCAGCAAACGATAGCAACATATCGGCTATAACTACAATGCAAATATCTAGCGTTGATGCTTCTGACCAGAACACAATAGAGTTCATGGAATACTTAGTAGGTAACAATATACTTATTAGTGAACAGAATAACATAAGTTTATTTGGCCACTTTACTATAGACTCCTATACTTTAAACGGAACCGTATACACCTTAAACTTAACTAACCTTTTTGGTAACGGGGTTTTAGATCTTGACAAGTTCTATGACTTTGCAGTATTTACTTTATCTTCGCAAGGCGCACCAACATTTGTATTCAATCAAAATACTGTAGCTACTACTTGGAACATACAGCACAACTTAGGAAAATTTCCTTCTATAACAGTAATAGACACTGGAGATACTGTAGTAGCAGGGGAATACACATACATAGACAATAACAACGTACAACTAAACTTTTCTGCCGGATTCGCCGGTAAAGCATACTTAAACTAACAAAACATGGCAATACAATTTTTAAATACGGTTAATCTTAACAAGAACCAACTAAACAACGCGGCGATACAAAACCTTGCCGCGGATCCTGCGGGTGCAGTAGAAGGACAGATATATTTTAACACAGTAGATCATGACTTGAAGATATACGCAAATGGCGCGTGGAAAGAAGTAGGTGCTACAAGTGGAGTTGAAACTTTAAGCACAACAAAAGCCGGTAATTCTACTGGAAACCCATTAACTGTATTATCAAACGCGGTTGGTGACGTAACTATAAATTCTTTTGCTTACGCAGGAGGTTCTAATATTGGTTATGTACCAAGTGGAGGCGCGGTTAATCAATACTTAGATGGTACTGGCGCTTGGGTTGATGTAACAACAGGTGATATAGAATCTGTAAATGCTTCCACTGTTAATAATAGATTAGGTATAGCTATTACAACTCCACTAGGGCCCGATCCTGTTGTTGGTTTAAATATTATAGGTCAAACAAATCTAGGTACAACCCCCGCTACTGATGATGAATTGATTATATACGATACATCTACAACAACTAATAAATCTATTACAGTAGAAAATTTAGTTGGTGGATATGAAACTACATATACTATAGACGTACCAGTAGGTACAGCTAATATTAACTTAAAAGGAACAGACGGTGCAGGTAATATCACTAACGATGCTATAACCTTATCAGGTTTCACTAGTCAAACAGTAACAAACCATATAACTACTTCAAACATACAGGTAGCGCTAACACCTAGTGTTGTTATAGCAAATGACTTAACATTAACAAATGGTTCGTTTACGCAACAAGCGGGTACGGCTGCAAACAGTCTTGTAACAGCGCTTGATATGAATGGTAGCAAGTTGTTAGACGTTGGTAACGGTACAATAGCAACAGACGGTGTTAACTTAGGTCAAGTAGAAGCGCTTGTTGCAGGTATTGGATTATTTAAAGGAGGTTACAATGCTACTACTGGATTAACAACAGATTTAGGCGCAGGTAACGGATCTTTAGATGGTGCTAGTAACATTGCTTTAGATCAAGGGGATTTCTTTGTAGTAACTGTTGCGGGTGGAGCTTTTTATACACAGACTCTTGAAGTTGGTGATATGATATTTGCTAACACAGGTATCGCTGCTAACTCAACTCCACCTATTACTGACTATACGGTTGTTATTCAAGATGCAAATATAGCAGGAGCTGGGGCTACTGATGGTGGTACTCAAAAGGGTGTTGCTGGTTTTGATAGCGCAAACTTTACAGTTAGCGGAACAGGTTGGGTACAATTAAAAGAAGAAGTACTATCTGGTAGAATGCGAAAAGTTTCATTAACAAGTGGAGATAATACGGTAGCTGGAGAAACAACTTTTACTGTTAATTTAGCAACTGCTTTTGGAGCAAATCCTACGCCTTTAGCTGCTGATGCTATTGCTACAGTTAAAGAAACAACTAGTAATCTTATTGTTTATCCTGAAGTAACAGGGAACGGAACAGGTAGTTTAGATTTTGTATTCATGCCGCAAGTAACAGATGGTGATTACACAGCTATAATATCTATAGTATAGTATTAATTTAATCCAGTACTAAATGGCATTAAAGTTTTTAAATGATGGTTATTTCGCCGGTAAGGTAGGTATTGGAACGGATAGTCCTAAGCAGCAATTACACGTATCTGGCGGCACAACAGCTGGTGATGTTACTAAAATGGTTGTTGGAGCAACAGGAGGCAACGCGGAATCTTATTTATATTTAGCTGAATTATTTTCTGGAGACAATGTTAATTATGGGTTTGCTTTTGTAGCAGACGGTAATTCATCTAATAATCTTTTATTTAAAAGACATAGCAATAGTACTTCTGGTACAACTGTTATGGAAATAAGAAGAGATAGTGATCAAATTAGATTTAATGGATATAGCGGTACAAACCAAACAGGTACTCCAACATATATATTAGGTACAACTAATGGCGGTGATATAGTAAAAGTATTAGGTGCTGATATACCAGGCGTACCGGCGGGATCAGGTACTGTAAACTATTTAGCAAAATGGACACCAGATGGCGATACTTTAGGTATAGGTTCTGTGTTTGATAACGGTAACGTGGGGATTGGTACTTCTTCTGTTGGAACTTATAAATTAAATGTAGACGGAGCTATAAGAATTGGAGTAAGTGGAACTATTCAACCATTACTATCAAGAGACTCTTCAACAGGTGGGTTAATTGTTAGCTCAGTAGGAAATAGCGGAGATTTTATATTTCAAGGAACTGGCGGTAGCGAAAAATTTAGAATCAAAGACACAGGCGACGTCGGGATCGGGGTAACTAGTCCTGGAGCTAAGTTAGATATTGTTGGAAGTTCTTTAGGAATAAGAGTCAAAAAAGCAGATTTATCTGATGTTTTAAGAGTGTATACTCAAGGATCTGGTATTTTTATGGATGGCGGGAATGTTCATATATCTGATGACTTAAAGATTGGTGCAACTTTACTTTCAAACCAAGAAAACACAGATGTAGACACAGGGACTGAAGTAGTTGCTCAGGTTTCTACCTCAACATATACAGCGGCATTCTTTGACTTTGTTATCAAGAAAGTTGGAAATATAAGATCAGGCACAGTATACGCTTGCCACGATGGAACAAACGTAGAGTTTACAGAAACATCAACACAAGACTTAGGTGACACATCAGATGTTACATTAAGTGTAGATAAGTCAGGTACAAATCTAAGATTAATAGCAACAGTGACTTCAGATGACTGGAGTGTTAAATCATTAATAAGAGCAATATAATGGGATTTTATAGAGGACCAAATATAGTAACAGACGGATTAGTTTTTGCGGTTGATGCTGGAAGTGCTAGAAGTTATCCAGGTAGCGGAACAACTACTACAAGTTTAGTAGGTTCAAATACAGGAACTCTAACTAATGGTGTTGGTTTTAATAGCGGTAATGGTGGTTATTGGGACTTTGATGGTGTGGATGATTATATTACTGTAGGTGGTATTTCCACTATTACAAGCAACTTAATCACAGTTTGTACTTGGGTTAAAAGAGACGCTGATGGATGGAACGGAGCTTTATTTGGATTTGGAACAGCCGCCTCAAGCACTCAAGATATTTACTTTTGGGGTGGAGATGGTAGTCGTCAATTTGGATATAATACTTGGAATGGTGATAGTTGGGGATTTACAGGATCTACTGCTACAGGAGAAATTATGGATGGAGAATGGCATTACTTGACAGCTGTTTTAAATAGAAGCACTATAACAAGTTCTTTAATTTATGTAGATGGGGTTTCAAAATCGCTTTCTCAAGTAAGAGGAACTACTCAAACAAGAACGCCTTCAACTAATTTTGGTATAGGTTTAAACGGGTGGAACGGTGGTAACCAATTACTAAATGGTAATTTATCAAACACGCTTATATACAACAAACAATTGACCCAAGCTGAAATAACGCAAAATTATAACGCACAAAAATCAAGATTCGGATTATGATAACATACATTACAATAAATATGTCTGAAATAGCATTGGTTGATTTCAATCAAGTTATGGAAACATCAGAACAAACACTTAGACTATCAGTTGATGGTTTACAAACAGTATTAAAATGGGAAGGTGCAGAACCTGCATTTGTATCAACTTTAAGTTCATACGAAGGACCTTACACTCACGAAGAGATTTTAGCAATAATGGCTACTCCAGAGTGGAGTGAAGATATACCGCCAAACTAAAATAATATGGGAGCATTTGGAGGGCCAGATATAATAACAGACGGATTAGCTCTTGCTGTAGATGCAGGTAGTACAAGAAGCTATCCAGGATCAGGTACGACAACTACAAGCTTAGTTAGCTCAAATACTGGAAACTTAACTAATGGGGTTGGTTTTAGTAATGACAATGGAGGCGCTTTTGTTTTTGATGGTGTAAATGATTACATTGCATTTGATACAACACTTACATTTTCTTCAGCAAATCTAACTTCAGTTGCTTGGGTTAAATTAGATAGCTATTTATCTCAAAACTCAACTATTGGGTTTAGTCCTGATTCAGGTACTACAGGGTTTAGACTATACGCCGTCAGCACAACAAGCTTAGGTGTTTGGACACGAAACGGGACTGGAGGCGGTGTTACAGCAATTGCTACTACTAATGGTATACCTTTAAATGAATGGGTTCAAGTAACCTTTGTACTAAATGGCACTAATGGTATAATTTATAAAAACGGGGTTGCAATACTAAGCGGTACATTTACACAAACGCCTAACGCGCTAAGTAGCGCTCCTGTTTGGATTTCAAGATATTCAGGAGGGGGTTATTACATGGACGGTAAGTCTACAGCCTGTATGCTTTATGATAAAGCTTTAACAGCAGCTGAAGTATTACAAAATTATAACGCACAAAAAAACAGATTTATATAATGTACGTAGGACCAGATTTAACAAATGAAGATTTAGTGTTTGGATATGACACAGGGTATGGTATTGCTAATAATTCTACTGCTACTAGGTTTTGCCCAGGGGAACCAACAACAAATTTGCAATCATCAAACCAAACAAGCGGGCAAATAGCAGGTATGCAAGGTGTTGGTCTTACTTATGTTGGAGAGGAAAACGGTTATTCTAAATACTCAATGTCTGGTACGTTTAGCGCTGGTACATACCCCTATTGTATGTATCTACCTGGAGTATCTTTTTCAGGTGGCACAGCATATTCAACCCAAGTAGAATTAAAAACAAATGTGCCTAATAAATTTAATTACATTGGAGGAGGGATTAACTACGTGAATCAACCCATGAATAGTGCTGGTACAAACAGTAGTGTGCTTCAATCAGATGGATTTAATTATATCAGAAGAGAAGGGTTTAACTATGTGTCAACAACAGCACAATCAGGGTATATTCACAGTAACCCAGTTAACAACACGACATTTAATAGCTCAACAGATTTTATTTATGTTAAACACTTCCAAATAGAGCAAAATACTCATAGTACACCTTGGACACCAACCTCTAGATCCTCGACAGAAGGTTTGCTAGACTTAACAGGCACGTTTGATATAGATTTATCTAACATGTCTTTTAACTCAACTGCGCAACCTACGTTTAATGGTACAAATAATGCTATACAAGTGTCCTCGTCAGTTTTTAATAAATCCGGTAGCGATCCTATTACAGTAGAATGTATAATGAAGCCAGGAAGATTAAGCCCTTACCAAGCTATAGTAGTTAATAGGTCTAACTCTACTTATAACTGGATGCTTTACCAACATACAAATGATGGCTCAATACAACTTCATGGCGCAGCTCAAAACAAGTCTACATATGTACCGGTGGTAGGAAATTATATACACGTAGTAGCGACAGTTGATTCTTCAAATAATATGGTTTTATACGTAAACGGAGAAGTAAAGCAAACTGTTTCGTCTTTTGCATATCAAACTGGACAGCCAGGTGCACTAAGTATCGGAAGATTTGGAACAGCTTCTGAGCCATATTTAGGCGATATACCGGTTGTAAAATTTTACGACATAACGTTAACAGCTGCGCAAGTAGCTAGTAATTTTAATGCATACAAGAACAGGTTTAATTTATAATAACTTTTTGGATATTGAAAAAAAGATAATAATAATATGGCGAACGAATTTAAAATAAAAAAAGGCTTAATTGTCACAGGCGCATCAGGTGGAACTGTTGTAGATATACAAGGCTCACAAGGGCAACTGTTTTCAGTAACCGACAACTTAAGCGGATCTATATTCGCTGTGTCAGATATATCTGGTGTACCGATACTGGATGTTAACTCAAGTGGACTTTCTACTTTTAGTGATAACGTTGTAATAGGTTCTGTAGATTCAGTTGTAACTGGATTAAATATAGGGGAGGCATCTCCTACAATACAATTGTTTGACACCACTAATGATGGTAAACTACTTATGTATATGCAGGACAGCTCTGCTGTTGTAGGTACATATAGTAATCATTCACTAAATCTTTTTACTGATAGCACTTTAGCTTTAGCAATAGACACTTCACAAAACGCAACTTTTGCAGGAGATGTAGGTTTAGGTGGTACAGGATTATATACAAATACTGCATCTTTAAATATAGATGGCACAGGATTAGCAATTAAAAATGATACAGCAGGTAGTAGCAACAATTGGAGTATAATAAAAAATACTGCAACTTCAAGTTCGTCTAATATCGTGTTTGCTACTGGCGCGGGAACGTCGTTGACTTTAAACCACGATAAGTCAGCAACTTTTGCAGGTGACATTGTAATGCTTGACAATAATGTTACTGGTATAGATAAATTAATATTTACTTCAGGAACTTATCTTACAGATGTTAGTTCAAATTATGTAAATTTAAATTACGCAAGTTCAAGCGGAGGAGGTATATTAATTTCAAATAGTAATGGAACTCAAGGATATTTGTATGCAGATGGTGGTGCTACATCTTCTTTTGGTTTATTAGATGGCCAAGGTTCTTGGGCAGTAAGGTGTAGAGAAAACGAGTATGTAGAATTACGTTATGACAATGCTATAAAGCTTCAAACCGGAGCTACAGGTGTAGGTACAGCTACAACCGCTGGAGGTACTCTTGTTGATGGTTGGATAACAACAACTCAGGCTAACGCAATAAACAATACAACAATAGCTACTACAGCTTATGTAAATAATAAGATAGGTGAAATACCTGCAGGTTTAGCTTTTGAAGGAACTTGGGACGCTAGCACAGGTAACCCGCCTTCTTCTTCTCCTGAAAACGGTCAGTTTTGGATTGTATCAGTTGCTGGTAGTACCAACTTATCAGGTATAACAGATTGGGAAGTTGGTGATTGGGCTATATACGTAGATAATGGTGCGGGAACAGATGGATGGCAAAAAGTAGATAACTCTTCTGTGTTAGATGGATCTGGAACAGGTGGTACAATGACAGCTTGGGCAGGATCTGGCACTTCAAATACTTTAACTGATTCTCCTGTAACTTTTACAAGTGCTAAAGTAGAAATTCCTAGAAACGTAGAAATACTTACCGGCGGCTATCCTTATATTGATTTAGGTGTTTCATCATCTAATTATTTTAGAATTATTCATGACAATCCAAATGATATTTTAAAAATCGGCAAAAATGGTGCTGTTACTGCTAGTTCTGTAATAATAAATCCTTCAGGTAATGTTGGAATTGGCGCTGTGCCTGGTTATGAACTTGATGTTGTTGGTTCTATAAAAGCAAGTGTTCAAGGTAGATTTGCCAGTGGATCAGCGGCAATTCCCTCTTATTCATTTGACGCGGATTCGGACAGCGGTATGTTTAGAGCTACTACTAATGCTCTTGGGTTTTCTACAGCCGCTGCAGAAAGAATGCGTATTAATTCTGACGGTACAGTTGGGATTGGAACTAATGCTTTAGATACAGCAGGTGGTGATATGCTACACGTGGACGGTACATTAAGAGTAGGTCCATATTTTGCTGTTAGCGATAGAGACTTTATAAAGTTAATTCCTGGTGGAACTGATACTAAAATATATTCACCAAATGAAAGGTTTCATATAGAAAACCCAGATGGTAATATAATTATTACACCATCCTCTTCGGGAGGGGTCGGGATTGGGACGACTTCACCTAGAGGTAAGCTTCAAATAAATGGTAACGGTAATGCGTGGAGTGATGCTCCCTCCGTTAGATTATGGGATTTCACAAACGGAAAAGGTTGGCTAGTAGGTAATGTAAATAATTATACTGCTGGTGACTTTTACATAAGAACTTTTGCTACAGTTAACGCGGATCCTACTAGCACATCGCAAGAATTTACCATCAAGCATGCAACCGGCAACGTAGGAATTGGAACGACTAGTCCTAACGCTAAGTTAGACGTGCAGTCATCAACAACAGGTAATTTACTTGCTAGAGTTTACAACCTTAATACCGGTACTAGCTCTTCTGCAACTTTTAGAATAGCCTCTGGCGCAAACAATGCAAATTCAGCAAGTCTGCAATTTTCAGACGCAAGTGCTTACACGGCTACTATTTCAGGGGACAGGGTTCAGGGATTAGTGTTTAGAACATCCGCTTCAGGAAGTAACCCTATTACTATACCTGAAAGAATGCGTATTACCCCTACGGGCAACGTCGGGATCGGGATTACTACTAATATAAATGCTCCACTTACAATACAATCAGATAGTAGCGCAGGTGCGATCAATTTAATAGGTAGAAGTAATGGTGTATATGATGAATCTATTATTAGTTTTTATGATTTTGATCAAACAACAAGAAAAGGATATATTGGAACCAGTGGAGGAAATATGTTTTTTGCTACTGGTAACGGTTCAGAAAACCTGACTATCCTATCAGGCGGCAACGTCGGGATCGGGACGACTAGTCCTGCAAGCAAGCTTGATGTACAAGGGGGTATGTCTCAATTTAGTACAACATTAACTAATAATGAGGATTGGGAAAACTCTCCTATAAGTATCAACGAAAGAGGTCAAGTGGGTTCTGCTCAAAGTGCAGACAAGTATGCGCCTAATTTAAATTTTCATTGGGCAGGTCGCGCTTCTAAATCATTATGGCTAAGTGCTGGTGGTCAGTTAAATTTTGGAGAATATAGCCCTGCTGGTATTCCTGCTAATCCAGCAGATGGTCAAATTAATTCTGCAATTTTTTATGGAGATCATAAAGGAACAATAAATACAGCAACTACAGGTGTAACACAAACAGCTGGTAATAACAGCACGCTAATAGCTACAACTGCTTATGCGGATGCAGCGGCAGCAGCAATACCTATAGGTAATTACTTACCGCTTACAGCTGGAGCAAGTTATCCTTTGACGGGTGATTTGTATTTAGACGATGGCAGTGGAGCAACTCCTTCTTTATATTTTAAAAATGGAGCTAATAATTTTTGGAGATACCTTATGGAATCAGGGGGTGATTTTTCTATAAAAGAAGGAACATCAACGAGATTAACATTCCAAGCTGGCGGTA
>Ga0233415_10000489_pt1 | contig 18437 bp, 17 predicted proteins | sample Na_anoxic_12_MG_FD_188631 | JGI IMG/M metagenome (GOLD analysis project Ga0233415, IMG submission 188631) | Seawater microbial communities from Saanich Inlet, British Columbia, Canada - Na_anoxic_12_MG | ecosystem: Environmental > Aquatic > Marine > Inlet | place: Canada: British Columbia... | reverse complement strand
AACATCTTGGTATTCTGATACTCGTTGTTGAAGTTGTAGAATACGGCAGGCATGTTAACCATTGCAAGACGCATAGACTGAACGTTTAGCATTGATTCAGGAAGCTCAACCTCAAATGTATTGGCAAAGGGCCACTTTGCTACATCACGGTCAATCGAATGAACTGAAAGGAGACGTCGTTCCAGTATATAGTTGTCTTGTCTCTCTATTAGAGGATGTGTTTGCTGAGTATTGTACATGCTCATAATACAGTATATACTAGAATCTTAAAAAAAAATCTAACGCATTTATAATCATGGCGCGGGTATCAATTCCTTCTACATACCTTCCGATGGATATAAATGTGTTAACGGCAACGGCTATAACAGGTCTTCTAATCAAATTGTTCTTCAGTCAAAACATTTCCAATGATGGTGAGACAGGCCCGGCATCAGCGGCAATATGGGGTTATGGTATTGTTGCACTGTCATTGGCAGGAAACCTAATAGTAACTTTTGCGCTAGAAACACTGGATGTTATGAACAACAGCTTTGGTCAATTCATCAGGTCGTTCTTTAAAGATTCGTTAGCAACCGTATTGCTGTTAATAACAATGGCTTGGTTAGTAATGATGAATGTTCAATTCTTCACCCGCATAAATCAAGGCAAGGTGGCGCCTGAGTATGATAGTTTGTCATCGGCTTCTTCGTTGCTTATAGGAGTACAGCTATTACTCCTCCTTAAGTTCTTACATGATAAAGGTAAACCAGGTACTTCCGTAGGTCGCAGTGCAAGTATTCTCGCAAAAGTAGGGCAGTACTTTTCGCAAATGATATCGATGCTTATGCTTTTACTTGGCAGCGTGAACGTGGTGGTGGTTATAGCAATGCAAGTAGTATTACAATTCTTCTCTACCGACGGTTAACTTCCATAACCTTAAACGTGAGACCATAATCATATTCTGTTTCCCAGACTCCAGATATCTTCAAGACATAATCTCTGGCGATATCTTCTCCTAACAAGGAATGTCCCATACGCAAAGTGCCCTGTGAGAACTGGTCAGACATTTTACTAACGCGGCGTTTCTTAGAACCAAAACTGTCCAATATAATCGTCTCTATTTTCTGAACCGTCTGTACTAGATGAGCATATTTCTGCGTGTCGAAGACAAGTCTAGACTTTTGAAAGTATCTTTCTTCGGTTAACACGGGGAAACTGAGTTGCAAATGAATCCCTGCAAAGGTGACATTAGGGTCTGAATAAAGGACGCGGGTGAAGTTACTGTTTGGCATAACAGTATTTTTGATCGGATCACTCAAGAATATCCCGCGCGCATCAAAACTCGAAAGAGGTTGTGCGAGATTCATACTTGAATTATGACTGCAAGTATGTTTAAACTCTTTACTCATCGGTATCCCTTGTAATGGACAAAGGAATCTGACCAATAATGAACATAGTAGCAATAGGGATGTCTTCAACATGTGGAATAATGTCTTGCAGAACGCTGTTGCATTGGATGAGATCTCTCTCGAGCCGTTCTAGTTTCTTTTGCAAATAACATTTCCAAAGTGTGCAGACATTGGGATGTGTTGCAGTATTTCTTTCCAGCAGTTTTATCGTCTCTTCGAAGGTAGAAAGCATTTATAAGAAAGCGTAATATGTTATTAAAGATATTGGAACGCGTTACATGTAGTTATGAGCGTATATAATGTTCATTTCGATCACTATTCGAAATCGCTAGAAAGGGAGAACCTTCATCCAAAACTAGCACCAATCGTACGTTCTGCTCCACAAGCGGTCGAGAAGTTTGAAAACGTCGTTTTACATGGTCCTGCGGGGATAGGTAAATATACACAAGCTTTAAATATAGTGAAACAATACAGTCCTTCGCAATTGAAGTACGAGAAAAAGATGATTGTGACAGCTGGGAAGTCTACGTATTGCATCAAAATAAGTGACATCCATTTTGAGATAGATATGTCGTTGCTTGGGTGTAATGCAAAGACGTTATGGCACAGTATATATGCCCAGATATTGGATGTTTTATTTTCGCGTCCTCAGAAACATGGAATAATTCTATGTAAATATTTCCACAAGGTCCATAGCGAGTTATTGGAATGTTTCTATGGTTATATGCAAACGGACATAAGTTCGCCAGCTCGTTTACATTTCATTATATTAACAGAGCATGTGAGTTTTTTGCCGAATATGGTTCTTGACAGATGTTTTTGTATTCCTATGGCGCGGCCAACGCGGGTGACATACAATAAGGTACTGCCTGCGAAACTGGATAAAGCTCGTAAGCTCAGTACAATCACAAACATAAAAGATATTGGCGTTAAACTGGACTATGCAAATGTTGCATTTGATAGGATTTGTAACAAATTGATAAACCACATAGTGGAAATCGACGAACTGAACTTTGGCAAGATGCGTGATACAATTTACGATCTGTTCATCTATGATTTCGATGTGCAGTCATGTATGTTTCACATAATTCAACACCTAATTGATAAACGGTATATTCCAATAGATAAATTGAACTGTATATTTACCGAGCTATACATGTTTTTAAAGTATTACAACAACAATTACAGGCCAATCTATCATTTAGAGCGGATGTGCGCCTATCTAATAACGCTGGTACATGGAATATAGTAGAGCAATTGACGTCTTAGGTCTTCCTGAACAGTACACTGAATCACAACTTAAGAAGAACTATCACCTACGTGCGTTGCAATATCATCCTGACAAGTGTTCGGGAGATGAAGAAGAACGTCTCAAGTCGACAGAGCGTTTTCGAGAGGTGCACGAAGCATACAAGTTTCTTACCGACACGTGGGCGCATCCACACAGTAGACCAGATAGTAAGGGATACATGTACACATTGATGGAGTGTTTGAAGTTGTTCAACGTAACGGTCGATTTGGGGCAAGCTCGACGTCTCATCACGATGTTGGAAGATAAATGCCATAGTATGTCTCTTCAGGTTTTAAAAGAGATGAGTTTGGCAACAGTTATAGAATTGTATCGTTTCCTCATACAACATCAGTCTAAGCTCGGGATTTCGACCAATATGCTTTTAAAGATAGAGGGGATTTTGCAAGAGAAGACTGATAAAAACAATGTAACCGTGGTGCATGCTCAGATTGACAATTTAATGAATCAGGAAATATACATTATCAAGGACTCAGATGGCGATAAGTACATACCATTATGGCATCCAATCACATACATCAAAAGTGAACAATATAAAGAGGAGATCGTACTGTGTGTGCCAGTATTACCAGCGAATGTTACGTTAGATGATAAGAACGACGTCCATGTTACTGTTTCATTACAACTAAGTAAATTACTAGGTGTCCGTGACTTTGAGGTTATGATTGGTAGTAAGACAAAAACCATACCTACATCTAATCTGAGAATCGTAAAACATCAACAAATCGTATTGTGTGGAGAAGGGATTCCACGTCCAAAAACTAAGGTAGGAGAACATATTGTCACTAGCGACATAATCGTTCATGTTGAGTGTCACTAACGTGTCAGAAAATGAGATAAAAAAGTTAGTTTTATCACATTTTCTATTTATGGTATTTATGGTATTCAAGAAGCTGCTGCGACCACCCTCTTCTTCACCACCTTCTTCTTCTTCGGCGGAGGCACAACCTGCTGCACCTCCTCCTCCTCGGACTCAGAGTCAGCAACATTCGTGTGTCCGTTCGCGACAGGCGGGGCGGAACCAGCATCATCATCGCTGTCTTCCTCGACATCTGCGTCCGCCACCGCCGCACTCTTCTCCATGCGCGCCTTCTCATCTGCTGACAGCGCACCACCCTGCCACTTGCCACGAAGTGTCGCCCTCGGCTTAATCATGGCCTGAAATAGACGCCACGTCGTGCCGAACTTGCCATTCGCAAACCAGATACCACCACTCTGGATCACCGCGGCCAGCTGACAACCCTTCGTAATCAGCTCAGGCGGAGTGTGAGTTGCATCAGCGCACGGAAAGAGCACATTACCCTCCATGTCGTAGACCTCCGTGGAGAACTCCTTGTCCCAGAAAGGAAGTTTCACACGAAGACTAGGGGCACGCGTGTAATCCGTCTCCATAGTCTCCCTATCCTTGGGGTAACGCAGCATAGGCGTCCACAATGCGTCGACAACGTCCGAGCTCATCTTCGCCTTGTTGAACCACTCCTTCGACCGAGCCACGGCCTCTTCCTTCATACGCGCTTCAAGTGCCTTCATATTCTCCAAGAACTGGTCAGTCTGCTCATTTGCGTACTGAGGATTCGGGAACTGCAACGACAAGTCATGAGACTCCTTGCCGCTTTTCTCATCGACATACGTATTCACACCCCACGTCAGCATCAAAGGAGTGCTGACATACAGAGCACTTCCGCGCCCATTGTGGGTAAGGCGAACGTTCTTGCCGCCCGCCTGATTAACCTTCGGCTGCTGAAAGCCGATATTCTCACTATCAAGGGTAACGCCTGCAACAATCTCGGGGACACTAGTACCGCTCATCTTGGGTTAAACTATACATGGCCAGAATCTTTAAATCAATTTTCTGATAAAGTGGTTAGGAAATAGATCACATATATGGCTACAAAAATGCCTCGACCACCCATCCGTGGTTTGGACGACAGTAGTCCATCAGTTGTTGCAACGTTTGACAAAACTTCTGGGAATACTCTTCAGATAGGAATCGTGGGGAACGGTTTCGTTGGTTGTGCTACACAACTGTTGGCATGCGCCAACGTATCGGTGTTAGTATACGACACGGATGCAAATCGTTGCGTGCCACGAGATACGACCATGAAAGATTTGGCAAAGAAATGTGACATAATATTTGTTTGCGTGCCTACACCTATGGATACAGACGGTAGTTGTTATACGCGAATTGTGCGAAATGTGATATCTGAGTTATTGGAGCAAACCGACCCTCGTAAAACCACAATAGTCGTTCGTTCTACAGTACCACCAGGTACGTCCCGTGAGATGGGTGTGGCTTTTATGCCAGAGTTTTTAACAGAGAACAATTGGCGAAGGGACTTCAAACAGACGCCGCAGTGGACAATCGGTGCTGACGATCCTGGCGCGTCCTATGGTCACGAAGCAATCGTTATGAAGAGAACTTTCATTGGGAATATGCAACGGCTGCTAACATTTGCTATGCAAGCAGGAAACATAGATTCCGACAGGATGATCGTAGTTGGAACCAAAGAAGCGGAGATGTGCAAATACACGCGAAACTGTTTCCTAGCGACAAAAATAGCTTATTTTAATGAAATACATCATTTGTGTCAACTTGCCAACATAGACTTTGAAGTAGTGAGAGGACTCAGTGCGGCCGATTCTCGAATCGGGGAAAGTCACACACGGGTCCCTGGTCCGGACGGCAAGCTCGGATTCGGAGGCACATGTTTACCGAAAGACACCAATGCCATGGAAAGATATATGCTATCGGTAAATAAACGGGTTGCAAAAACAGACGATCCAAATAACCATGTTTATAACCATTATCCATGTAAGATTCTAGGGGCTGTAAATGATAGAAACCAAACAATTGATAGACCTTTAATGGATTGGGCGCAGGACAAAGGACGGGCCACTATATAAGACTATCTCTACATAATGTCGCGACAATTCAAGATATAAAAGGTTTTCTAATGACAATATATACTTATTGTTATGAGCAATAGCAATGTAAGAGAGATCATAGGAAATGAGGAACATGAGACCATAAACGAAAACATGGTCGTCAAGCGGCGCAAGAACTCAACGTCTTCTAAAAAGAAAAGAACCAAAGTTTCTGACGATGACTTCGCGATACCTAGCATTAACGATAGTGAGTTGATACTTACGAACAATTATCGAGTTTCGCAATTAAGACAGATATGCAAGCACTATGAACAGAAACGTGCAGGCAACAAAGACCAGCTGGAAGATCGTGTGTACAACTATTTGAAGTATTCGTGTTGCGCAAGAAAGATACAGACTGTATGGCGGACACGCATGGTTAGAGAGTGGTTTGCATGCAAGGGCATTACAATAACTCCAAAACCGAAATGCACCAACGAAACAGACTTCCTTACAATGGAGCCCATACAGGAAATGCCCATATCTAGAGTCTTCATGTTCAAAGATACGGACGGATTTCAGTATGGGTTTGACACGACCTCATTATACAATTTGGTCCTCAAGAATGGAAATAAAGTAGAGAACCCATATACTCGTCAGTCAATGCCTAAGACGGTCGCGCGGCGGCTGAGGCGAGTTATAAGACTTAATAAGATACTTGGGTATCCAATTGATGTCTCTTTGCACGAGGAAGATGGTCTGAAGAACATGAGCCCCCGGAGGCGACTGGAAATGCGAACAATCGACCTATGTCAACGGATAGACGCATTAGGAAACCATACCAACATAGAATGGTTTCTCTCTTTGAACACAGCAGATTATCAGCAAGTGCTGAGAGAGCTTTGGGATATATGGCATTACCGAGCTTCACTGTCCCATCAAACCCGACAGGAAGTCTGTCCGCCAGATGGGAATCCATTTGCATCAATAAACCTAACGACAATGGGGACATTAAGCGAGCATGGGCTATGGAAGGCAGCGCTAGGAGTTTTCGAAAAAATGATCGGAACCGGAATAAACCAAGAGTCACGAGCATTGGGAGCAATTTACGTTTTGACAGCCCTGACTCTAGTATCGATGGATGCGGCTCAGTGCCTCCCATGGTTATATCAATCTGTTGCGCACGTTCAATGATTGTTTAGGAATGTTGATCGACTAGATGCACCGTCACAAAATATATTGCGTTAAAACGCTTAAAAAAGTCTCTATTTAGAAGTGTATACAATGCCCCGTAGCAAGCAGCCCGCTTCCAGTGCCACCGCCACCGCCGTTTCGCCCGCCGCCGCCGCCGCCGCCGCCGTCGCCAAGAAGACAAAGGTCGATACTAAGGCAGCCCCTGTGGAGGCTAGCGCCGCCGCACCCGCCGCCGAGGCCCCGCAGGATGGGGGTCTTTCTGATACTTTCTCTGAGTTTGCGGCGAAGCTGCAGCAGATGAGCCAGGCCTTCACGTCGCTGAAGGCTGACTTCCGCAGTATGGAGCGTGAGTGCACCCGCAAGCTGAAGGCTGCGCAGAAGGACTCTGCCAAGCGCAAGCGCAAGACTGGCAGCCGCCAGCCGAGCGGTTTCGTGAAGCCGACCCTGATCAGCAACGAGCTCGCGACTTTCCTGAAGAAGCCGTCTGGGACGGAGATGGCTCGCACCGAGGTGACTCGCGAGATCAATGCGTACATCCGTACGAACAGTCTTCAGGACAAGAAGAACGGTCGTAAGATCAACCCCGACAACGCTCTTAGCAAGCTGCTGAAGCTGAAGAAGTCTGATGAGCTGACTTACTTTAACCTGCAGCGTTACATGAGCCCGCATTTCGCGAAGGCTGGGCAGGCGGCGCCGGCGACGAAGTAAATGGTTGATAAATGAATGATAAATTGAAGTTTAAATACACAATTATCTGTGTATTTAAATAGAGAATGTCCCCAGTGCCGACGGAGTATGTATGGCTGGATGCAGACAAGGAGTTCCGTAGTAAAGTCCGTATTTTGAATGAATGGGTGTTTGAGCATGGACATCAGACTGTACCGACATGGAATTATGATGGTAGTTCCACGAACCAAGCAACAACTGGTGATTCTGAAGTTATTCTTCACCCATGTTTTGTATGCGATCATCCATTATGGCCACGGTGTAAGACCGGGGGACGCCCAGCACTAGTACTGTGTGACACACGATACGCAAATGGAAAGCCGACACTTTCGAACACGCGTTTTGGGGCTAGCAAGATATTCGAGATGGCTCCTTCAGCTAGACCTTGGTATGGTTTTGAGCAAGAATACTTCACCACAGCTGCGCCTTTTAACAATACGCGTTCTGTAAGATATGACAGCAACCTAGGAAAGTCATACTGTGGTGTGGGACAAGATAAAGTATACGGTCGACATATTGCAGAGTCGCACATGCAAGCCTGTCTAGATGCAGGACTAACGCTTTCGGGCATTAATGCAGAGGTTGCCCCAGGACAGTGGGAGTTCCAAATTGGTCCTGTAGAGGGGATCAGAGCCGCTGATCAGCTAGTTGTCGCACGGTTCCTCCTAGAACGAATTGCAGAAAAGAACGATGTCGCAGTGATCTTGCACCCTAAGCCCTTTCACGATCAGAATGGCAGTGGTTGTCATACAAATTACTCTACAGAAGAGACTAGGAATGGTACATGGCACGAAAGCACAGGATACCCTGGCAAGAAAAAGACAGGGCTTTCCGTCATAATGGAACAGATTAAAAGGCTTGAGAAGAACCATCTTGCACATATGGAGGTATATGGTAAAGACAATGAACATCGTATGACGGGGACACATGAGACCGCGGCATATGATATATTTACTAGTGGTGTGGGAGACAGAAGTGCGTCCGTGCGGATTGGAAACGACACGGCTAGAGAAAAAAAGGGATATTATGAAGATCGTCGACCTGCGTCTAACTGTGATCCATACATGGTTGCATCTTTAATTTTACAAACAACAGTCATTAATGTAGATACAGAAGAAAATACAACTCCAGATGTTATCAGCTCGCCCTCACAAGTCAATGTTGCTGTCGAGCTATAAGAATATAAACCCCTCCTTTGCAAGTATAGCCTCTACTTTTTCTCGATCACAAACATAGTTCCATGTCTGCAAGTTAGGACAGTTTTTCGGTATTTGGTAGTTCCGAAGCTCGAACATGCACTGAGTTACATAGAGATCAAGCGCATTGTTGACGAACTGTGTTTCGGACTCCAACCATTCCAAGAACCCTTCGCCGCGAGCAGCTTCTTCTAATTTTTTGTACTCTTGTAGCATAGACACCGCCGCTTCAAGAGTTACCGAAGGTTCGTTCGACTTTGTATAGTCAGTTCCACACAAAATACATATTTGTTGGAACTCAATAAACGTGACGTTCATTTCTTCCAGCATTGTGTTGGAATCGTAAAGGACAACTGTTCGATTCAACATACTCAAATAACGCAGCACCCTAGGACAGCCATAAACGAACATGTCCATGTCCTCACTCAAACAGGCATACGCCTTCCCTTTCTGCACTAGCTTTACACACAAGCCATCTGCCTCACCTTCTGCCTCCACATGCGGTACACCCATGCTATCCAAAAGCTCTCGAACTTGACGAACATGAGTCCTATCAACCCGAATACTTTTCTTCTTCGCTTCGTATAGTTGGCTTCTCAACTCGGTCACTTTCCTAGGTGACTCTTCTGTCTCGAGTAAATCCTCGATCTCACTCAGCTGTTGGATGGCTTCGCGGCGACTTTCGGCTCGAGCTTTCAGTGTATCTGCCTTCTGAGGTGGTGGAGGTCCATCAAACACAAATAGCATCTTGACCCCCAACGAATGCATTACGGAAGATAGCTGAAAAACCCCTTCCAACAAACTATTATCCGTAAGGAACCTGTACATATAGATGCTTGCGTCCACCGTGATTACCTTACCCGTCAACTCCTGCAAACATATGGTGCGCATACACCCCTTATAGTGTTGTCTAACATACCTATTCAATCCTGGCACACCCATTCTTTCGAGAGTCTCTTTAGATACCGGTTTATGAGAAGCGCAAATATCAATTTTCTAGCAAAAGCGTCTAGAAATGTCTAGTGTTCTTATTCAAATGCAAACCAGAAGTCAGGCTCTTGAAGGAATTGACTTTGATGCGTCATCAAAGGCATGGAGACGTAATAAGCTACGCATAGGAGGAGGTGCGTTCCGTTACAAATGCGAGTGGCACGAGGGATGCAAAAAAAAAGTGTTCGGTAGGGAAACTCTATGCCGCTGGCACTATCTATTGGATCTCAAAACAAGACATTCGTAACGATTTGCCGTGTGGATCGCGCTGGGGGATGTGGTTCTTAGCGACACACTTCATAAGGGTTTTGGTCTCGTTTGACACTGCAAGTCTCTTGTACATCTTTGTATATCGCTCCATGTTAGAAGGTGTTTTGCGAAAGTCAAATAGATTTAGATTGTACTTCGCGCAATGGCTAATAAAACGTGCAAATGATCCCAGTAAGACAGCTGTCTCAACATAATAAGAAAAAGCACTTGTCCCTTCCTTATAAGACGTCATGGCGTGACCTTTGTCCCCATTTACCACCATGTCATAAGTCAAACCCATGAAACCTAACACTTTGTTACACTGTGCTGCTGCCTGCAAACGCTCAATCTCCAACATATAAATGAAACTTTCACTAAAACGTTCCAATTGCTCTACTTCGTTATCGATATAATCCACCGCTTGGAATGCAATAAAAGCAACGTTTATGATGCGTGCCCACGCTTCACAATAAGCCTCGGTCGGATTGTAATCTATCGACAGATTGTAAATGCTCATCAATTGTTTCTCAAACATAGCAGTATTCACTGTAGCAAAGTCTAAACCTAGAGCATGGAACGTTTCATGGACAAAAACCTTAAACCACTCTTCTTGACGATATATTACTATCTCACCAGCAGGTGCGCACACATGCGCGTAGGCTGAATTGATGTGGATAGGTGATAGTATGTCAGCATAAGAATTGGGCAAAACTTTCTTGTGTTCCATATCGTAATAATATACTGTTAAGTTTTGTCCACATCTTGACGAAGCGTGAGATATTCCAATATATAACCATTGCAACATCTTGTTCATAATGCTCTCTACTCGAGACTTATGAGACGAAAGTGACGTTGTCACAACGTTTAAAGATACAGAGCGATCTTTTCCATCTAATGCAAATATGTGTTTGCGTTGAAAGTGTAAAAGCGATTGACTTTCTATGTGACGTCGAATGGTCTCGGGGAAAAAACGAGAAGAATTGTAGGATGAAGGTTTGGGTATGTCAGTAACGGTATGTATTCGTTTTCCTATCAGATGCTGTTTATAGTTATTGTCTCTTTCCATGTCTTTTTTTGCAAGTCGCATGTCACCAAACAATGCCATTATGGCGCTGTATAGTGTATTCTTTGTTGATTCAGATATATTGTCCCATTGCATTTGACATTTGGTTGCAACATTTACCAATGATCGGGCCAGTTTTTCCGATGTTCTAGTCAACTTCATGAATATACTATACTATCTTGTAAGATTTAACTCCCTGTCTCATCGACTAAACTTTCTCTTATGCTCTCGAGCAATGCGTCTCGTTTTGGAGGTCCCCGAGGCTGACTTCTCATCAATTGAGCTCCTTGAGTACGTAGGAGCAGACCTCTCAATCCATGCGGTGCTGGGCGTGCGAACTTCGCTTCCAGTGCATTTTTTCTAGCTGCCTCGCTAATGACCTTCGTATGACTTTTATCTACCTTGACATCAGATGGCCTGATCAATTTGCCCTTATACTTGCCAGTTGTGCCCGCTGCTGCTCGTGCCCTGTCGACATCTTGAGATATATCGCTATTAGAGTCGAGAGAGAATTGTAAAGCAAAGTCAGGATTCTCCTGTTCGAACTTCTTGGCTTCTACACGATGAGCCACAGTTTTCCACCGTTTTCCGTCGACCTGAATCGTCGGGCCTTTTCCATCGGTTAATAGTCTCCGCCATTCGGGGAACTCTGTTTTAAGTGAGGCAAAAGACCCCAATTCCGAAGGAGGACATTTTTCCCCTTGCCCTTTACCTGGCAATGGACGGTTGCTCGCCGTCTCCGACAACTGAAAACTACAGTCTGGATCTGCGCGTAGGCTTGAACTATGTACTTCTACTTTAGTTGTCGCAGGTGACTCGGACGGATCAGAAGTATCTACAACTATCTCTTGCAATACGGACTCAGGATGCTCTGCTGCACCATCATCCAGTGTACTGGCTGCTAGTGCTGCTTCCATACCAGGCCAGGCTTCAGAGGAATCTGGGGCTTCTACCACACCTTCTACGGCATCTTCTTCCGCATCATCTGCACCACCGTGTTCCGCTTTGAATGCCCGCACATCAGGGATAATATGAAACGGTCCTTCGCCGCTCGAACGAAGACAAGTATTGGCAATAAGCTCTTTAATCTGATGCGGCAACTCCTTAAACTTGAACGCACCATGATTCCGATATGTGACAAGCATATAGTGAGAACCTGTATAGCTTAGCATAATGTACCAATCAGGTTGGAAACCTCCTTCTCTCTCCCTGAGAATATCATCATTTAACTGACCACATTGCAAAATGTTGTTAAGGTCTCCGTCCAAATAACTATCTTCAGATAGGAGTACCAACTTAATGTTAAGAATGCGCTCTATGGTTGATATGGCCCACGTATCACCCCAGAAACTACACTGTTGAACCTTCTCTCGGAAAGCATCTAAACTATCAATTCCTTTCATAAATGCTACTTCTTCGAGACCTGACTGGTACGCCGCTTTTTGCGCCTTAGCATCTATGTATTTTGCTTCAGCAGGCTTTGCTACCTCATCCAAGAAGGTTTGCTTCTCTGTGGCACCTTTTATTTTCTTTGCTGCTAATTTGTTTTGTCTATTTTCCTTTGCCAAAACAGTAAGCTCCGCTTGTGCGGATGCGATCATCTCCTTATACATAGTGTAAATGTCGCGATACCCCGAGTACGTTTCTTGAGTAGCTTCTTCAGCTATCTTTGCACGAATCTCTGCTACAGATATGTTGACATCCACCTTCTGTAATCCGTCGCGAATTGATGCAAATAAACAGTCACCACCCCCCTCATTGTCTACAATATCAAAGTTTGGATTCTCAAGGTATGTTCTTATCCAATCGTCACCTTCGTCCTCCTCCTCTTTCGGAACAAAACTATCTTTTTCTTTCTCTACGAGCTCTGCAGTCTGTGGCGGCAGTTCCAGCTTTTCCGATTCCTTATCCGGAGAGTCGAGGTCTGCATCGGGGTCTGCATCGGGGTCCGCATCGGGGTCTGCATCTGACACTGCATCGTCTGAATCATCTACGTCTGCCTTCCCATCACAACGACCCGCATCTACAGCAGACTTGTTAAGACGTTCCAACATGTCGGGTACAAAGCTAAATAACAATGGCTGACCCATCGCGTCTACGTCCAGATCGCCGTCCTCATCTAGAACACCCCCGTCGACTACCTTTTTAATGGCTCGACTGTCTTCTACTTCGTACACTCCGATTCTCGGGCTTCTTACCAACTTACCATCATTGACTAGATAGATAGGATAATATAACAAACCATTTTTTTCATAGGTAGTATTGGCCTTACCGAGAGCTATCTCCACACAAACTCCGAAAATATCTGTCGCATATATTTGAGATTCCTGTCCTTTGTCCCCCTTATCAATAGCTTTCAACTCTGGATAATCAATGTCTGGCCGAATGATTGATTGCACCATATATACATATGAATCATAATATATTCAAACCACATCTAGCATTACATACTTTTTCATACGAGGGTCGTCGCGTAAAGTCTGGATAGCTTTCCATGATCGACGGCGATCCTCCACAGTAACACTATTCACAATGTCAAACTCATATTGAACGATCGCGGTTGCTATATCTGACTTACTATACCTTTTTGTGGGCACCTGATAATACTCAGCAATCTTACACAAAGCCTTTTTACTATAATTGTCCATATAGTCAAGTTTTTGTGCAACCCACGCGTCCAAACTATTATCTAAATCTTCATTCGATGTCATACGCACTTCCACAGTGGTATCATGTATTATTTGTAGTATTTCCGACAGATCGGGTTCCTCGTATATCATATCTGCCTTTTCTTGAATATCGCAAGTAATGTCCATGAAATGAATATATACAAACCCTCTATATATCCATTAAAAAACTTGATTTGGCTAACATGTAATTGTTGCATTACGCAAAAGGGTCTTTCGCAATAAAGTCGCGGATGTCCATATGCTTGAACACCACTTTTCGACTCAACCCAACCATAGACTTAGGTGCCATACCAGCAATGTGAATAACTTCATCTTTAATACTTCCCCATGCAACCGTATCACGGAACATATCCATACCGGCGGTAATCATCGCCTCGCAGACGTCTGCGATATGTTCGGCCGTCTGCATACCTTCCTCTGTCTCGAATGCTTCAAGCATGTTTTTTTGCATCTGATGCAGTTCAGCAACTACAGCATCGCAATCCAAAACACCAGTACGTGTAAGATGAGCAAGAAAGATTCCCGTAGCCTTCCGCCGTTCGTTCTCTAGATTCAACTCGCAAAACCGGTCATAGTCCTTTTTCGGATCGCAATTCTCAATAATACCGAAGGATGCTGTATACCCCGACAACGTCCTCTGCAAAGGAACTAGTAAATGCTCTCCAAACTTTACACTTAGATCGGTAACAAGTCTAGCATATAAATGAGCGTAAAACGCATTTCCCTTGGCCGTGCGCAAAATTGCCTCGACAATATCATTCAATAAAGTTGCATTTCCTTCATCTTGTGCTTCGTTAATGATATCAACAATGGTAGAGATTTGAGAACCGTAGTTGGCATCGGATATCTTATTCAAATGCTTCCTAATTCGGTCCAGAACGGCAGCATCACCATCGCGCTCGACTCGCTGCGTGCTTTCATAAGTTCGAATTACTTCCCAGTCCTCGTCCGATATTTGATTATTACCACGACGGCGCTTTCCACCGGACGGACCACCCCCAGCGGCACCACCTGCACCCCCCCGCGAACCTCGAGTGGTTGGTTGGTCAAACACGGGAGTACGAACGTAGGTTGGCGCACCCACACGTTCAGCCAGATCGTTTATAATACGCTGCGCAGAGTCGGGTAACACACTTCCTTGTAGACCTTCACCAACCATTCTCTCAATATCATCAAGCGTATAACGCGGCGCGAACATCTTGTCTTATTAACTTTTCGCGTGTTAACATTTATATCAATTTTCCATACATATAGTTCGTCAAAGGCACTTAAACGTACTCAGCGACACAAATATATCGTATGGCTACTACTAACGAGTCCGATACCTCTTCTCCGTCCGAATATGTACCAAGTTCTATTGAGACTTGGGATTCCGTCCCTAACCTAAAGACGGAAGTACTACGTGGAATATATGCTCATGGTTTTGAGCAGCCATCACCAATTCAGAAGAAAGGATTGATGCCGCTACTTGATAGAAAGGACACTATTGCACAGGCCCAGTCGGGAACGGGAAAAACTGGCTGTTTTACAGTTGCAACACTTCAGATTGTTGATCCGTCTGAGTCAAGGACGCAAGCCATCATTCTTTCTCCTACACGGGAACTATCGCGTCAGATTTATGAGGTTATTTGTTCTCTTGCAGTTCACGTCTCTGATTTGCGAGTACAACTACTGGTCGGTGGCACGTCTATTGATGAAGATGTTAACGTGTTGAGGAAGCATGTTCCGCATATCGTTGTTGGCTGTCCTGGTCGTGTACATGACATGATGCGAAGGAAGCAGGTAGATGGTCACACAGTCGATCTGATGATTCTCGATGAAGCGGACGATTTGCTCTCTCATGGTTTTAAGGAGCAGGTTTACAATATTTTCCAGTACCTCAACTCCAAGGTGCAGGTAGGTCTCTTTAGTGCAACTATGCCAGCGGAACTTCACACACTGTCGGATAGGTTTATGCGTGAGCCTGTGAAGATTCTGGTAAAAGCAGAGTCGCTGACACTCGAGGGTATCGAACAGTATTACATCGGGCTGGACAATGATTCCCAGAAGCTAACCACACTAAAAGATCTGTATTCATCAATCTCGATGTCTCAGTGTATTATTTACTGTAACAGTGTGCGGCGAGTAGCAGATTTGTATGATGCCATGGTTCAAGAAGGTTATCCCGTCTGCTGTCTGCATAGCAATATGGACAGAGATGCGCGCGCAGAAAGTTACAATAATTTCAAAAAAGGTAAGTATCGCGTTTTGATTTCTAGCAACGTGACCGCTCGTGGTATTGACATTCAGCAGGTTAGTACTGTAATCAACTTTGACATTCCGAAGGACATCAATACATACTTGCATCGTATTGGACGCAGTGGGCGATGGGGTCGTAAGGGTGTTGGTATTAACTTCATCACGCGGAGGGATTATCGCCGAATCAAAGAGATTGAGCAGTTTTACGCTACCAATATTTCGGAGCTTCCCGCTTCGTTTGTAAAAGATTAAGCAAGACGTGCGGTATAGTGCTCGTTATGTTTACTACAGTTTTACTATGTCATCAACGAAAGGTGGTTTCCAGTTGCCAATATACTATGTGGCAAACAAGCGTGAACTTCCATCCAACCTCATTGATGATTTAGAATTGAATCAGTTGAAAGAAGATTCTTCTGCATGTATTTACGACACGATCTTTACAAATCAAACAGAAGTAGGACGGAGTACATATCCTCTTTGGCGTCAACATTATACATGGGATTCTTCTTTTTTGAAGGACACACAGTCCTTCTTATCTTCGGACTTTGTGACAAATCTTGGAGATATGTCTGGAAACGAGGAAGTCGCGGCTGTACGCGATAACCTTGACGCATTACATTCAGAAGACAACTTTGCCGAGAAGTATCATTATTTAGAATGGGAATGGTGTCAAACCTTGAATAAAAACCCAACTTTTATGCAAGCATCGGCTTTTTATAGTCTTACATCTCCCGTTATATCGCTGCTGCTCCCAATTATTCTTCTAATCGTGCCATTCTTTCTTCTGCGATTAAAAGGTGCCACGTTAACACTGGGTACGTACTTAGAGTTGCTGAAACAGGTCATTAAATATCACGCATTCGGGAGACTCTTTAGTGAGTTCGGTAATGTGGGATGGGATAAGCGATTCTATTTACTGATGTCTGCCGGTTTCTATATGTTTCAAGTGTATCAGAACGCTTGTTCATGTTATAGATTCCACAAAAACATGAGACGTATCCATGAGACTTTGATCACTATCAAACATCATCTAAATCGCACGACACAACTCATGGAGGATTGCGAAACCACTATGAAGTCGTTGACAACGTATGAACCTTTTATCGAAGATATGACGATACAGAGAGATGTGTTGGTTAAGCTTCGCGACTGTCTGCAGAATATCTCTCCATATGGCTTATCATTCCGAAAAATAGGAGAAGTCGGTTTAGCTATGAGTTACTTCTACGAGCTTAAGACAAATGACGCATACAAGAATGCGATACAATACTCTTTCTTTTTCCATGGTTATCTAGAAAACGTCGCAAGCATTCGCCAGCAGCAACTTAAGGGTCTGGTAAATCCTTCCGAGTTTGGGACTACTGATAAGTCTACAAAACTAAAAAACGTAGTCTATCCACCACTTCTCCGACGCGCAGGTTTGACAACAACAAAGAACACTATTGACTTGCGCAAGAGCCAAATTATAACTGGTCCTAATGCGTCAGGTAAAACAACCCTCCTCAAGACTATACTACTCAATGTTATTCTAACACAACAGTTTGGCTGTGGCTATTATAAAAGCGCAAAGACCATGCTTTACACACACTTGCACTGTTATCTGAATATTCCTGATACGTCGGGCAGAGACAGTTTGTTCCAAGCAGAAGCTAGGAGATGTAAGGAAATATTAGATACAATCAAGAACGCCGATCATAAGAGCAATCATCTATGCATCTTTGACGAGTTATACTCTGGCACCAACCCATATGAAGCTATTGCGAGTGCGAGTTCATTCTTAGAATATATCAAAACACTGCCCAGTGTAACATTCTTCCTAACCACACACTTCTGCGCTGTATGTCGCGTAACAAAAGAATGTTCTTCCATTTCAAACTTTCACATGGAAACTATACCTATTCTGAGTCGCGGCAACGATTCTGTTGTCGAGTACGAGTATACCTTTAAGGAAAAGTCAGGTGTTTCACAACACCGAGGCGGCATCAGCGTACTCCGAGATTTAGGCTATCCTGAAGAATTGGTCAAAAGGGCGCAAACAATAATACGTTCGGTAAGCATATAAATTGTAGAGTCGAATACTAAGAATGGAACTCTTAGGTAGTAGTACAGTAATAAGTGTTATAGTGTCGATCGCAATCGCAGGAGGCGTATTCGTATATCTTCGTGGCAGAATCGCAGAACTAGAACGTCTACATGTTGAGCAAGCGAGAATACTCAAATCATTCATTGCGCATCAACAACATATTATGATACAAGGCGGTGGCGGCGTAGCAATGGTGCAGCCTGACGTGCCGATGCAGCGACAAATTGTTAGTACACCTCCCCAAACTGAGTTAGTTCCCAGAGATAAGGTGGTAGTGTCGGATGAGGGTAGTGAGAGTGGGAGCAGTTATACAGACAGTGACAGTGAAAGCGATGGTGATCAGAGTACGACGAGTGTAGATGACGGTGACATAGTCGAGTTAGTGCATTCCGATCGCATAGAGAATCAACCCATGGATGTCGTTCACGATATCACTATGGTCCCTG
>Ga0233415_10000488_pt1 | contig 18458 bp, 6 predicted proteins | sample Na_anoxic_12_MG_FD_188631 | JGI IMG/M metagenome (GOLD analysis project Ga0233415, IMG submission 188631) | Seawater microbial communities from Saanich Inlet, British Columbia, Canada - Na_anoxic_12_MG | ecosystem: Environmental > Aquatic > Marine > Inlet | place: Canada: British Columbia... | reverse complement strand
CGTACATAGTCCCTTTGGCCTTCAATTCATTGTAATATCTTTTTATTGATTCTTTGCTCTTATACGCCACAGCTGAGGGAACGTCTTCTTGTCCTTCTTGTACAAAATATTTAGATTCTTCATATGAAGAATCATACGTAATTGTTACTCCACCTCCTTGGTCTATTAAAATGCCGTTCGAGGATAATTCATTTAATTGTGGGAAAAAATCTATAACTTCTTCTAACGTAATTTCATTTGGTTCTATTAAATCTATAACCGATATCTGACCACGAATTGCTTTAAAACTTTTAGATACACTCTGTGGAACGTTAGGTCCATATAAAGATGAGCCTGGGTTGTTTTGTGCGAATGTTATCGCATTTTGTAAATCAAACGCACCTTGGTTGACGGTGAGTGGTGAGTCAGGGTTATACCCAATTATAGGTTGACCAGCAGGGTCTGTTGAATTATAGAATCTATCACTAGGGTAACTAACAGAATAATATGTTTCTTCTTCAGGAAAAGGTATTTCAGCTAATATTTTACTAATTTTTAAAACACTACCATCATCTTTTACATACTCATTGTCATCTACCAACTTTTTAAATTCTGCCCAAGTGTTTATTGTAATTTCTTCACCATTATTTTCTAAAAATTCATTACTTAATGTCTGTGTACCGTTATAAAGAACCGATTCACTTGATAGTATACTAGCGGTATTTGTGGTTGGTGATTGGTTGACAACTTGGGTTGTAGTAAGTGTTTGTGTAAAAGTTTCAAAAGAAGTACTTCTTCCATCTTCCTTATTAACGTTCCGATTAATTAGTTGGGCCTTAAGAGAGGAACCTGTTCCTCCAACATAACCAGAGCCGGAAGAGGAATAATATGCATATTTCGTATTGTTATTTAAAACTGTAAATGAATCACCAATATTGTGAGCTATTGTTGAGAATCTTGTAAAAGCTTCATCCGAACCAGCAAGAGTTTCATTAGTGTATTTTCCATCTTCATCTTTCTGTAAGTAACTATCTATAGTAAAACTATCTTTTAATTTTGTATTTGCTTCCTCAATGGATGACTCTAAATAACTTTGTGTGGATGCACCCAGCTCATTTTGTATTGACGCTTTCGCTGACTCAGAATAGTCTTCTAAATCGGATACTTGGGATTCAAATTCCGCTTTAACGGAATCAACGAACGCTTTTGATTGTGCGTCAGAATTAGTCCATAATATGTTTTGAGCTGCGTACCTTAAACCTAGAACGTTTCTTTTAGCGAAAAATGGTGTCCATATCTTATATTGGTTTTTAAATGGGTTTGTAACTCCTTTATCACCAAAAAAGTCGTAAGCGTAAATCAAACCAGGTGCTGGTGTTGGCCATTCATCTGGAAGAGGAAAAGAAAGTGTACTAAAATCACCACCATTATTGATATTATTTGAATTGTACTTTGTCATAATTGACAGTTGTGGTGGTCTTAGACCGTGATTTGATGGGTATTCAGTATTGTTAAGTGGTACTTCATCTGGTACTTCATCTGGTTTAATTTCATTATAAATAAAATTGACGTTATCCCACTTTTTCTGATTAAAAGTCATTTTTTTTGGTAACTTTGGATAGCAAACGGGGTCTAACCCACCTGTTATTTGTGGTACCATATTCCATTTATCATCATTGGACTCTAATAAACCACTTTCTCTCATTCTCCATAATACCGCCCCTAACATTAGTACTGAATGTCTGGGCATTGCAGTATTCATTGACGCCATGCTTAGTGTTCCTTGTGGTCCTTGTGACCTTAAACTATTGCTTTGTTGTCCTGTCCATGGTTTGTGATATTGATTGCTTAAAAATAAATAAGCTAGAGCACCTTTCCAAGCTTTGGTTCTATTATAGTTTGTTGCGGTACTATCTACTGTGGTGACGGTTCGTGATGTCATTTCTATTGATTTGGTAGTCACAGAAATATCATCTTCATTATGGTTGGTTAGCATTACTTTAACACCACTGGGTATTGAGCCCAAAATATCACCATAATTAGTAGAATCTGATGTAAATCTACCATTATAGTATTGTGAAAAACCACCTCCGTTTGGGAAAAATTTAGATGTTAAATTGTATGAGTCTAAATCATTTTGTAAACCCATATATAAAGGTTTTAATGATACACCAGCATTTACATAATTATCTACCTCATCAGAACTATTAACAAAACCACCACCATAAAATGAATAATAAGATTTATCCGTATTAGAATCATTTTCAGTGGATGGGAAGTTATGTCTCCAAAAAGGTGTTTCTGTCAATGTTCCACCAACATTTAACCAGTTAGCATTTTTAAATTCATTAGCCGAAAAACCAGGTAATATGGTTTCCACTCCTTCACCGAAAAAACTAGCTAAAGCAATTTCATTCTTTTTAGCTGCCGCTATTTTTTCATTTTCTAGTGCCCTTGCCTTAGCTTCATTTTCCTTTTTCAGTTCTGCTTCCCTTGCTACCCTTTCCGCCTCTAGTTGGATATCTGTTTTTATTTGGATATCTTCAGCTTTAAACTGTAACTGTATATTGGTTTCGTCCCCATAATTATTATAGGTGGTTTGGGTTTGGTAGGCGGTATAATCATAGTCCGTTGCTAATTTTTTGATTGCAGCGGTTAAATCAGCTTGACTAATACCTGTCGCCTGTGAGCCTAAATCACCAAATGCTAGAGCGAGTTTTTTTGGACTTTTAACTTTATCAACATAAGCGGTGGCGTATGATAGTACAGGTGTTTTTTGTCCAAAAGAATCATTTCCATCATTCTGCCATAAATATCTTGTACCTTTTCTATTGTTTTGGTCTTGGTTTGCTACGAAGTCAATTGAAAACCCATCTTTATTATAAAAGTTTAAACCTTTTACACTAACTATATCCAAAGCGTGCCAATTAAGATATCCACCACCCGTTCTTATTAGTCTTTTAACAGTGGGGTTGTTGTACTCATAAACACTTCTTGCATACTTAAAGTTATAATCTCCACCATATGTTTTTTTACCATACAAATCCTTCCATTGGGGATAATACCATTCAAAGTCCGGAAAAATATCAACTGTTAAAATTTTATCCATTACAGTAGTACTAACATTACTATCCTTACTCACTCTAGGATTTAACGCTTGGTCTGTGGCGTTATCTATATAATAAGCTTCACTTCCAGCTATTGGTCCGTAAGAAGTAAAAATTAAACCTGTATCGGAAAATGTACCTTCCTCTGCTGATGATACATTACCAGTTCTATAATAACTATTTGCTAACCTATTTGACCTAACATTTTGTGTGCCAGGTATTTTCATTAATCTTTTTTCGGCGTTTCTATTTTTATTTTTTTCTATATAAGGACCACCAATTAGTCTTTCACCTAGTATGGTATTACCATAATTTGATTCTATGTAATTATTAAGGTCTATAGCTTTAATAAATGTGGACTCTTTTTTAATACCAAATCCCTTTCTACCTGAATCGTTTAAATACCAAAGGTTCATTATATTGGCTGGTACCCCCGATGATGGGTTTTCCTCAAACCCTTTTTCATATATTATATTATCAAAACGGCGTAATCTAACTAAGTCATCACCACTCATTGAGTGTATATCAGGTAAGATATTTACTGGTCCCCCATTTTGTTTGGCTACACTATTTAAAGTTAATGGTTTGTTATATCTATAAGATTCCATGTAAAAATCTTTATAAATATCTTCTTCAGGTATCCCTAAAGATTCTATTATTTTATCATAAAATTCATCTGTTTTATTTGTGTCATTTATGATTTGACCTATTAGTGGTATATTTGTTACAGAATTATAAAAATTATGTGCCTCAACAGAACCTAAAAATTCCCAATTTTTTTGTTGTGGTTCTGATATTGTAATACCAAAGGCTGCGTTAGAAGATGAAGAATTGCTAGACCAACTAGATTGTTGGTTTGTTGGTGAGGTTAAGTCTGATGTTGTGTCCGTATCGTTTCCTGTACGTGGTGTTGCAGCTACGGGTGGCGTTCTAGTTATTGTGTCTTGGGTATTTGTTATACCGTCTAGAACATCTTCTTTGTACAACTCAAACCATTTAGATATGGCCTCGCTTTGATTAAGTGAGGATATTATACTAGATTTACCACTAGCGTTTTTTATTGTATCGGATAATGTTCCTAATTTATCTTGATTACTAGAATTATCACCAAACATCATTCTAGCGTTATTACCCCATCTTTGGACAGATGTTAATTGGGTGTTAGTAATGTTGCTGTCTATAGTTGGTGAGATGAGTCCACTTATTTTACTGCCAAATATTGTTGCGTTTGCGGTTGTGAATAAAGGTATCACTCCCTTAGCGTAACCAACAATAACTTTATCAAAATTAACAAATTCAGACGTATCAAGTCCATTAGCCGATTGGGTACCTGTTGTTACTGAAGATTTTAAAGATAAACCTAGACCAAGACCTGAATAGTAAGTTGTAAAGGCGTTTAAAACATCATCATAAGTATTTTGGTTTTCAACTTTAGTACCAGCAGCTAAGACTATAAAACACCTGTCTTTAATTTCTTTAGGTATTTGATTGTATTGTTCATCCCTACTTGTTATACTTTCTAAACCAGCCCACATAAGTATAACTGTTTTCGTATAGTATATTGGTTCTGATATTATAAAAATGTTTGGGTCACCTTCATCAGAGATTTTACTACTTACTGGTGAATTATTCAGTATTTGTCCATCTGGAAAAGTAGATGATTGTACAGATATATCATAATATACTTTCCTCAAATCTAAGGATTGTGCTATGGTTTCATTTGTTGTTTCGTCAAATGAAATTATTTCTCCACCCGATTCTATATCAGTTAGTATATTTGAATTATTGGTAGAACTACCTTTTCTAATGTTATAAGCACCTTCAGAACCTGCTATACCATAAGGTCTGTGACCTTTAACTGACCAATCAGTGTAAGGATAACCTAAAATATTACTAGCTTCTCTATATTTTTCACCATATGTAACACTAGTGTTCCCACCAGAGTCTAGTCCACCGAATTTTGGTGGGTTAAATGGTATACCCGAACTAAAGTATGGTGTTAGTGTTCCGTTATTTAGAAACTCAATACCATTAGATATCCCATCACCTGCCTTATCATTCACACTAGTGGTTAATTTCTTACCAATACTAGTGTCTTCATTACTCCATTTAAAAAAATTATTTCTAGCGGTCGCTAAAATAGATGTGTTTAAGTTATTTGAGTTTACACTTGAAAAGTTGCTTAATATAATAAATCTTTCACCTAAAGTTTTATAAAACTTATCGGTACCATTTAAATTGTAATAACTATTGTTACAATCTCTAGCTCCCGCTGGTGATTCCATGGCGTTAATCGGTATGTAGTTATCTCTACCAGGTACATCATCGAATGGGTCTATAGTTAAATCTACTTCTTCACTATCATCTTCTTGTGAAATATCCTTTTGCATTTCTTGTAATGCTTTTAAGAAAGATTCAACAAATTTGACCTCAGGCCAATTACTAAATTTAGGGTTATTTCCAGGGTAAGACTCAACATCAGCTTCAACATCTGTACCACCCACCGTCTTACGTTCAACATATGTTGGCCAAGCCCAAACAACACCGTCTTTTCCCCCCACTTTTTGTTTTACACCTTTATGATTAAAAGTTTCACTCGAATTTTGGTGGTAAACTTCAGCGTCATGTGAAGCGTCTTTCAGTAATTCTAAAAATAATTCAGTATTAGCTAATAGTACAGTGAAAAAACTTCTTATCGTTGGTACAAACCCTATCGCACCTTTTATTTTTGCATTAGCTAATCTTTTAAACTCGTCTCTTTTTGCATTAAGTGCTGAAGTTATTTCACCAACTTTAGATTCTAATTTACCTATAAATGTCGTTAAGTTTAATTGATAAAAATTATTATCATCATTTGTTATTGTAAAATCAGCCCTTTCTAGTGGTGTTACATTTGATGATACATTTAATTCTTTTAATATTTCATTATAAGCTTCTACCTTAATACCAACTTGGCCAGTAGATGAAAAATATGCGTTATATACCGCTAACACTTCTTTAGTGGTTGGTGATGTTACTTCAGTGTTGGATGTTCCGTAAGTATAAAGATTTTGGTTTTCACTTCCACCGGCTTCTTCCCAATCTGCTTTAAAATCTCCAAGAGAACTTTCTATATCTGTTATAACACTCTCTATATTATCTAAATCATCTATATCAGCTAACTCTGTTGAATTTTGTATTTCAGCTATTGGTCCGTCATCACTATTTCCTTGACCCATTAAATCTTCCACTTTTTTTACATAATTAAAAATTGTAAAGGGTCTACCATCTAAATTAGTTACTGGATTAAATTTATTGGCACCGTTATTATAGCCTAGTTCTTTATAGTATTTTAAATAACTGTCATATATACTAATTAATTTAGTTTCACTATCATAGTCTTCCATATATGGTGCTGCCATAATATAACCTAAAATTATATCAGATAAAAAAGCGTAAGAATAACCTATAAACTCGGCTCTTGATTTATAGTTACCCGTTCCAGGGTCAAAACTAGTGTTAAATTTATTTACGTGTAAGAAATATTTTACTGGTTGTCCATAATAACCCTTTATCGTTAATTCAAAAATTGGGTATGGTTGGTGAAAAAATGCTCCGTAAGGTGAACATGAACCTTGTTCAAAAAGTGTTGCTCCCCTAATATCCACAAAGTCTATTGTTATTATAGGGACAAAACCTGAATTAAAGTTTATATCTATATTAGTCATCCCAAAAGTCTCTAAATCTTCACCTAGTTTAGAGTCAATGCTACCAATATCTGTCCAATTGGTTGTTAAAAAAGATGTCCCAACAGGGGCTTGTCCAGGTGATGTATCCTTACCCTTAATAAAATTTATTGTTGTCAGTGATTCTTCTTCGTTGTCTATTACTAGACTTTTATTTCTAACCCTAGCTGTTAGGGTTGCATAAATAAGTAAATCCTCTTGGTCTACACTATCCATGGGTATTGCTCCCGCTGGGTCTAATAAAAGCATGTTACCGTTTTCTTTACAATAAAGTGCTAAATTATTACCTGAAGGGTCTAAATTTTGATTTATTTTAGAACAAAAATTAATAGTACTACCGCTCGCCATTTTCTCTTAAGTATTGATTTATTTTATTTTGATAGTCTTGTAGGGAATCCATTAAAGGGAATGGTATTTTTAAAATAGAACCTTCTGGTATATCAAACTCAAGTCCCCCATATTGTGGGTTTGCTAACATAATTAACCAACCGTAGTATGGTGCTCCGTATTGGTCGTTAGAGACTTTGTCTAACTTTTTTGTTTTTTTCCATTCAATCTTTAAGTCTGTAGATTTTTCTGTTAATTTTATAAAAGGTATAAAAGTTAATTTATCGTTTAATTTAAAATTACCATATCTATCAAAATATCTTTTAGCCATACTTTATTAATTATTATATAAATATGTAAAATGTAAACTTTTTAAGAGTAATTATGGGAAGAAAGTTCCAGGAGGTAATCCTGCTAAAATATTAGCTACCTCTTCTGGGGTTGGTTGGTACTCTTCTAAATATAAATCATATTCAAATGTTTCAGTATAAGTTTTAGACTTTAATTTCCCAACGCCTTCCTTTCCAACACCCACGGATGTTGTAACCTCTTTAGCGGTGGCTTCTGTTATTTCTCTAGTATAAGTCCATGTCACTTCTAATTTATGTACACCATTAAATCTTGAATCTTTTGTAAACCAATCTGTAAAGTATCTTTGTACATCGAAAATTGAATTCTGGTTATAAGTGTCTGTAGGTAGTGTTTTGTAATCTTTATATACCATACCTTCTTTTGTAAATACTTTAGCAATATCTATATAAGCCCTATCTGTTATAGTATCTGTAGGGATTCCAGAATTTGGTGGGTAGATTAACTTCATGTTAACATCTTTTTGAATGGTGTACCCTTGGTCCGCACCTGCGAATCCATCAATATAAAAACCGAATTCTTTTATTGGAATACCTCCAGAACCGTCTGGTTTTTTAAAGTAAGGGTTACCAAAGCTTATGGTCCCAGTTTCAGTGAAAACGTCTGGTATTTCTTCTAACTTTATATCGTAAGTACCATAAAGTTTGGTGTCAGCAATATCGTCTTCAGGTGTTATAGCTCCTGGGAACATATCTTTTATCATCTGTTGGTCTTTAGCGTCACCAAATAATCCTTGTGTTAAAAATGCTGTTGGGTCTTCGGGTGTGTCTGCTGGTGATGCGGTAATTTCACCATCAATTGTGTCTGGGATACCATCACTATCTAAATCAATTATGGTTCCAGGGGCTGAAGCTGAAGCTATATCTTTTTCTTGGTCTTTATCAGTATTTGTTTTTATTAATTGTGATATAGGTGGTGGTGTTATCCTATCTTGGTCAGCATTTTTTTGATTTTTAAACGCTCCAAATGACACAGTATTTTGGTCTCTTAATATTTTATTAGCATCACCTTCTAGTTTTTGTTCTAATGTTTGGTATGTTGTTGTTAATTTACCATTCTCATCTACTTTAAGTGATTCTGAATCGTAATACCTTTTAGGGTTATATACTGAAGTATTAGCGAAATAGTTAAATGATACCGCGTTCTGTAGTTGTCTTATTGGTCCATCTAAACTAGCTCCACCAATAATACTAAAATTAAGGTCAACTTTCGCAATCATAGGTTGTACACCAATACCTTCAGGGTTCATGTCCCACTGAAGTGGTTCGTAGTTAATATTTAAAGAATCTGGTATTATTTTAGTGTGATAAAAATCACCAATTTTTAAAACCAAAACAGGTGGTTTACCAAAAGCCATGTTTTGTGTTTGGTTATTATTTGCTCTTAATGAAGGTCCTTGTCTCATACATTGTTGTAAAAATGTTAACCTACTATTAAGTCCTTCAGGTGTCATTGAGTGGAATGATGGGTGGAAAAATTTAATTTTTTCTTTTATTCCTTCATATAGAAAAGGGTCTTCTACTTTTAAAGCTTCAAAGTATTCACACTCTCTAAATAATTTTTGTACGTTTCTTTTTATTATTTTTTCTGTAACTTCATCAACCTCAACATCTTCACCATTATCACCAGCATCATTGTTTTCAACATCACTATTTTCAACAATATTAGCCGCCTCATTAGCTGATTCAAGTAAAGCTGTAAAGTTTTCATCTTCAGTTATATTAAAAGTTGTTGCCGATATACTATCAAGTTCATTCAGTGGTCCAATAAAACCAGGTGGTAAAACCTCACCAAAATTTCCTGAAAACTCATCAGCTGGTAAAAAAGGAAGTGGTTCTATTTTCATATTGTCATCAACCAGTTCTGGGTTGTTTTTAGAAGCTAAATTATTATTAATATATTCATGATTTTTAAATAACCTTAAAGTAACTACCCTATCTTCTTTAGCTGTTTTTGATTTAACTCCAACTGATGTTCTTGTTCCGTCAGCATTTTCTGTTTCTAATGGATTACCATCTTCATCTTTGTCTCTAGATTTGTCTTCACTACTAGCGACAACAATCCATCTACCCTCTTTAGATAACTCTTCATCTGTTCCAGGTTTGTCTATTTTTTTAAAACCAACATAAGGGTAGTAACCATATTGACCACCAACAGAAAAACAATCCCTACACGCTCTTGAGTCCATTCCTAATTCTTCATCTGTCTTTACCCTATAAGCTGTCCTTGAAATACCACCAGCGTTAATACATTTATACCCAAAGTCAACTTTTTTAAAGTTATTTTCATAATAAACATAATAATCTGTAGCAGCTGTTAAAGGTTCTTTAATTTCACTTGGTGGAGGGGGACCTGCTTCACCTTTTGCTTTTATCTTACTTACCACTTCTTCATAAACTCTATCCACTCTATCTATGGATAACATTTGGTTGTAGACATCTGTTGATGCCGCACTACAGTTACCATTGAATTCAACACACCAGTTTTGTCCTTCAGGTGTTGCTAAGAAATCTATTAAAGAATCTATTTTTTCAATCCATTCTTCATTCAACATTAAATAATCACCTTTATTTGTTTTGGAAATTCCGTTTTGTGTACCGGTATCATATTTAACAGCTATTTCATCTTGTATTGTTCTACCAACAGTTTTAGCACAGTTTCTTCCTTTACATTTACCATCACTCGTACCATTTCTAAAATAAAAAGAAAGTTCTGTTACAGGTGGTTCTTTAGGTGCTGGAACAATAACTGGTGTTGGGGTTTTAATTACTTCTGGTGTTTCAGGGATTTCTATTGGAATTTCTTGTGGGATAGTAATAGTTTCTTCCACAGTTTCTTCAAAGAATTCAGAAACATCTAAACCACAACCAGCAAAAAACTGATATAATTCTTGTTCTTTCCTATCTTTTAATTTATTTAAAACAGATGGGTGGTCAGTAATTATTGTCCAACTTAAAGTACCTTTTCTTTCCGTGTGATTGTAAGTGTATATTGGTTCCGCTCTACCAATAAAGACCTCACTATTCCAATTAGATGTTGTATTATCGGTAAAATTAATGTCATATGGTGGAAACCACATTATTCTACCACCGTTGGGCCCTATTTCACAAGGGTCCAATCCAATTTTTTGTGGTGCGTCAGTCCAAGCTAAATTTTCAATAGAGAACATAAATCTTTTTATGTCATTACCTTTATTTATTAATCCAGCTACTAAACTTTGGTCTTCCAAATAGTCATCACCTGATGTTGGTGCTATTTTAACATGTCCTGTGTCTTCTAACACACTTTGGTATGGTCCAAAAAATGGTCCACTAGCTATGTCATCTGGTTTTGTCTTACCACCAGCTCTATATAATTTACTTCTTCTAATTAAATCATAATGGTTTTGGTATGGACTTCTTGTAGACCAAGAACGACAATAATAATCTTCATTAGCTTCTCTAATTAAATTACCCCTAGAAACGTTTTTGTGTTTAGATACGGGTATTGTATCACCATCACTAATATATTCTGTAGCTTCAGCTAAATTACTATCAGCATCAAACCTACCAATAAATTTTGCTCCACCTCTAAATCCATCAGCTTCAGAATTGTTTATCATTTTTTGTGTAAAATCTAATAAACCTCTTTTAGCAACACTTTTTTGTCTACTTTTCCAATAAAATAAATTTTTAGTACCAGGTGTTACTTGTGTAAAAGGTGTTAGTGGGTTATCACCATCTTCTAATGAAGGTCTTAATGTTGTATTGTTTGGGAAATACTCACCGTCTTTACTTCCGTATTCTGTGTCAGCTGGTTGATTTAATTCTAGTTCATTAAAATTAGAGTTTACATCACCATTTATTGATTTTATCGCCGGGTATTGTCCTTCGGTCCCCATAACATTGAATGGGTCGTTAGGGTTTGTTTGTTTATCAACTAAAGGGATTAAACTATCATCACCAGGGGTTAACTTGTCACTTATTGATTTACCTATTCTACCAAAAATGTTTTTTGGTTCACTGTCGGGTTGTTTTTTATTTAATCTTAAATAATTATTACCTCTTTTTTTGGTTGGGTTTAGATTTTCAAAGAATCCACCTATTTTATTTAATACAGTATCTTTACCAGCATCTTCTTGTCCCCAACCTTTTGTTAAAAGTTCAGGGTTGTATTTACTACTATATACGTTTGCGTATAATAATTTTCTTTGTGCTTTACCTGTATAGTCAATTAAGTCTTCTTGGAAAGCGTTACTACCCAAGACTACTTGGTCACCCCCAGGTAAAATACTTTTAGGGAAATTAAGACCTGTTAAGTTAGCTGTAAACTGAGCTGCCTTACCTAAGATACCTTTTCTTTTGGTTATGGTATAATCAGGTAAAAATAAACTTTCACCCGCTAATAACCCTAGTGGGTCTAGATTTAATCTACCAACAGTTTCTTCAACAAAATTTAAAGTTATCCTATTACTTAATTCAGTTGCTCTTCTTTCTGTACCAACAGTTTGTAAATCAGAAGGGAAGTCTATAAAGTTTTCAGGACTAAACCCTAAGCTTCTAGCAATAATTGGGCCCAAAACATCTGTACCCGAACTTGTTGGGTATTGCTGATATCCTGTTGATTCTAGTGTTTGGTCTGGGTCGTTGTAAGTCTCTACATACTCAGGACCGTATTCATTATTTGTTAAGTTGTTAAAGTTTCTAACACTGAAAACATCTGTAGAAAATCCAGCTTCTTCTACCCAAGAGTCTATTGAGCCGGGGTCTTCTAATGATTTTGTTACTACATCGTATGATTCCTCCTCTGTTGGCGAACCATAGAAAGGTTTTTCGTTAGTCCAAAGGTTTCTTTGTTTATTATCTGGTCTTGGTGTTGTGTTGTCGTTTGTTGGACTAGCTATAAAAGCTACTTCTGAAAGATTTGGTAAGTCTTGTACTGATGGGTTTGGGTTAAATAGTGATGGTGCGTATATGTTTATACCGAAATCTTGTATACCGTTTTGAGCTAATACAGGGTCAAGTCCAGGTAAATTATGTTTTAAGACATAACCTCTAAAATCAGTCAAAGTTATTGGACCTAAATTTTGACTATTAAAATTATCTATGTTGTAGTCTTCTGGATTTATTGCTGGCATAATCTAATACTTTATATATAAATACTTTACCTATTGTTATTTTTCATTCCATCAATAACAACTTTTGTTATTTCAGCTTTAAATACTGGGTCACTCAGTAACCCATCTAAAGAGATACTACTACCCCCACTTGATAAATTAATGGTACCACCTACAGTTACGGTGTGATTACTTCCACCACCATAACTAGAACTACCACCAGGTTGCCCAACAGATATAACATCTCTAGGTGATAGGTTAAACATTTTACCTTTAGCGGTTTTAATGACATTTCCATTTGGCATTACAGCTCCATCCGCCATATAAGAAGTTCCAGCGGCAGCTAATTTATGTCCACCAACAGCTGATTGAGCTCCACCCATGTCGAAATCACCTTTACCTTTGGTGGTTATTTCTTTATACATACTTCTACCGAAACCAATAATACCACCAATAACACCACCAACAACATTACCGATACCTGGGATTACACTACCTATCATAGCACCCATTGCGGCGTCACTAGCTGTTGTACCTAACACACCTAAAGCTTTACCACCAAAACTATCAGGGTCATCCATAAAACTTCTACCAATATCCGCACCCATACCAATCATACCTAGACCAGTAAAAGCTTTCATACCTTTCATAGCTGAAGCTCCTAAACCCATACCACCTTTCATAGCTCCAAACTTACCAAAAGCCTGACCACTCTTACCTATAAGTCCCGCTATTCCTTTCCCTATACGCCCTTTACCAAACATTTGAAGTGCTTTTCTACTACCTGTTCGAGCTGCCCCTCTTCTACCGACTTGACCAAATTGAGCCATATTACGTCTGTTCCCTATTAGGTCTAATGGACTTGCACCTCCAGGTCCACCTCCAGGTTGATTACCCATGGCTCCCATGTTGACTACTCTTACTGCTTGTGGAACATTCTTGGATGAAGAAAACATACCCATTAGCCCTTTGAGTCCAGCCATAGCTCCTTTTAGGATTGCTGGGAATTTATAAAGTAATATCATTGCTAAAACACCCTTACCACCAAATACGGAGTGGATTCCTCTCAAAAACTTCCATACATACCCACTTAATGTACCTACAGCTTTGAGTGTGTCCTTAATCATATCTTTATTTTCATCCCAAAATACTTTTAACTTTTCAACCACCATTTTTGTAATAGGGATTAGTGTACCACTTATCCATGCTGTCATTTTACCTACTACTTCAGTAGCTTTACCTACAGCTTGTTGGATTAGGGGTATAGCTCCTTTTATAAAAGGAACACCCACTGTGGCTATCCATTCACCTAGGGAAGCTCCTAAAGATTCCATTTTATCACCCAAAGACTGTAAACCAATATCCCCTGTCATAGCTTCTAATAGTTGTCTCATAGGACCTTCCATCCCCATGAAAAATCTCATAGCTAAAGTTTTAAGTGACTCTATCATGTTTTTAACCCTAGTCATAAATGATTGTGCAGCTTCAGCTCTTGCTTCAGTTTCTTTACCTTCTCTAACTAAATCTTGAGCAATGTCTTTAGTTATTTTAGCGACTTCCATTGGTTTACCATCAACAGTTACCTCGAATTTACCTGATTTTGTGTTAAATTGAGCTAGGTTTTTAATCATATCTCTAGCATCACCCTTTACCCTAGGGTTTAACATTTTACCAATATCATTTTGTTTGGCTGCTGTTTTTGCTGTTTGCACAATATCATCAAAATTTTTACCTGTAGCCTCAGCTATTTGTTTTAACTTTTGTAACTCCATGGTAGGTATTTCATAGAGTCCTTCTTTACTTCTTTTAACAACCGAACCGGCCGCTTCAGCTAAATCAGTCATTAATTTTTCAGGGTTATTTCTAGCGTCAAACATTAATTTTAATGGGTCAGCCATTTTAGCGAAAGCTCCACCCATCATTTGTAATTGTGCTGCTGTTTCTATTGCTTTTTCAGGTTCCCAAAGTTGTTGAGCAAGGTCTAAAGTGGAACTCATATCAGCTCTAAGTGATACTGCTTTAGCCGCCATTTTAGCCATACCATCAACACCACCTTTAAAATTAATTGTTTGTGCCTTTTTTAAGTTACTAGCTAAAAGTTTAATTGTTTTACCTGAGTTAACACCTATAGCTTTGGAGTATTTATTAATCTCATCGGCGTATTTAGCAGAACCTTCAATAGACATACCCATTACCTCCATACTAGCCGCAAAAGAAGCTGCACCTTCAGAACCTAAAGCAGTATTCTTTGATAGGTAGGCCATTGCTATAGCTGACTTTTGTGTCATAGGTATTAATCTACCTACTTCATCAACATAAGAACCGTACATTTGAACCAACTCTTTAGCGTCAACACCAAACTTCTGTGTAACTAAAGAAGCTTTATAAGCGTTTCTACGTAAAGTGTTCATTTGTTTACCGACAACACCTATGTTTATAGCTGTCCTCCTCATGTTGTCGTCTATCTCAGTAAACTCCTTACCTAGTTCAGCCGCCTTTTTAACAACTTTAGTTGTCGCCTTAAGTAAATCCCTACCAACCGCTAAAGTTAAATTCTTAACACTACCTACTTGACTAGATAAAGCCTTGGATAAAGCCTGTTGTTGTTGTAGTAATTTATCAGTTTCTTTTCTTTCTTCTTTAATAGCAGCTAACCTAGCTTCAGCGTTCTTTTTTGCGTCCCCATCAAGATGTTTCAGTTGTTCCTTTAACTCTACTTCCTCTTTTTCTAGTTTGTTGGCTTGTTTTTGTAGTTTGTTTAAATCTCTTTTAGCTTTTGCAGCATCAAGCATACCTGAAGCAAAGTCCTTAGAACTTTTACTCATTACTTTCGATATTTTAGACTGTGTATCTAAAAAATCTCTATAAGCTCCTAAATCTTTTGGGTTAAATGCCACTTAATTTATTTTTGTTTATTTTCTTCTTTATCGGAATCTTCTTTCTCTTTATTGTTTTTAGTGTCATCTTGACCTAAAACTTTAAATTTTACTTTATAATTAGGTTCTATAGAAAAAGTTTCCCCTTTTAATGGTATCATTTTTATAATCTTACTATCATAAATTTCACCTTCTACAGGTTCTTTATTCATTTCAATAAAAATTTGACTTGCGTTAGTATATTTTCTTTGACTAGTTTTATGTATTAAAACATTATTCTTTTTATCATAATTAAACATAACTTTATTGTTTGGTTCAAATTTAACAAAAGCATCATCTTTTTTATAATTAACCCCGTCAATAAATTGTATTGGATATTTTGGTAGGTTACTTATCTTGGCTGTTTTGGTATCACCAGTTACGGCATAGGATAAATCATATATACCATACTTATCCTTCATCTTTTGTTGTCTACCATCCACATCACCTTTACGTAATAAACCAAATAAAGTTTTTATGTCACCTGAAAAGAATGATAGTTTTGGGAAAAGTCTACCAGCGTCTTTACCATATAAATTAAAACCACGATTTTTAATATCTTCTGGTTTTAAATTACCCTCATATTCCCAGTCAGGTCCGTAAGGGTCCTCTCCGTTACTATCAAGAGACTCAATAAATTCACCGGCATTATCTTCAATGTCTTGGGAGTTAACATCAAAGTTAGTAAAAGTTATTTGTGCCTTTATTTCTTCTTCTTTTATAATACCCTCAACCTGTTGTTTTTTATTACTAAATTTAATATTATCAACTAGACTGTTGATGATATCACTCATTTCGTCAACAATTCTTTCGAATAACTTATCTCTTTTTTCTTTATCATTATAATTAGACCTTCCTTCTTTGGTTATTATATATAAGTTTTTAAGAAAAGTTTTTATTTTTTGTGTTATTTCATTTTCTTTACAACACTTATTTAACATGACATACACTGTGAATAGTTCAGAGAAAAATTTAGCTATTTCATTTTCCCAACCTTTTGGTATTTTACCACCCTCTTTTTTAGGTGGAGCTTCTAGTAAATTACTATTGTTTAATTTTTTTAAATTAACTGCTATAGGTTCTCCATTAACTTTAATATTAGATAACTTAGAGTTTATTAAATTTAAAACTAGAGCTTTCCTAAAGTTTAGGTTTTTAGCGAATCTACTTAATTTTAAAGACTTTAGGGCTTTTGACTCGTTTTTTAATTTTTCAAAATTTTTATTAAATTCTTCAAATTCTTTTTCATCTTCAATATTAATAAAAACTTCTGAACCATCAGTTTCACCCTCTTCTTCTTCACTACCTTCTTCACCACCAATGGATTCGGTATCACCATCAAGTATCATGTCATAAGATTTTCCCTTAACTAATGCTGCTGTTTTATATTCGTTGTTAGTTAATTGTTTTCCATCTAATTTTAACTCTAACACATTACCACCTACTTCTAGTGTAAAATTGTAAACAGGTAATGGTTTTCCAGGTTCTTTCAAAATTTTATCCACGTCTTCTTTACTTAGTTGTAAAATACCTTTAGTGATTTCATCACCTTTTTCTGATAATTTAAATTCTGCTTCTTGTGGTTCATCGAACACTATTGCCGGCATATATTCTTTGAATATGTCACCTGTATCAATAGCTTCTTGTATTAATTTTGTTGTTAAAGTTTTGTTTAATGTGTTCCCTAAATTTAGACCCATTTTCTTTTTTAATATAAATATCTAGTTTTTAAAAAAAAAGAGTGTCTTTATGTTGACACTCTTCTAGTTCTATTACCACCACCACTATTTGATGACTTGGATTGTTTATCCATTTGTTGTTTTTCTTCATCAACCTCATCTAATAATTGTTGTATATAATTTTTTCTTTCCCATACAGGCATATACATTACGTCTTGTCTAGTAAAACCTATATGTTTAGTACAAACATAAGTTTCGTTAAGTAAATACGCCTTATAGTTCGAAGTCAGGCCAAAAAAAGTCTGGTCCAATGACAAGAAAGCTATCTATTGGGTCACCTCCAGGACCCTCAACTGTGATTGATAAATCTACACCTGGTTCTACTTTGGTTATGCGTCTTCTAAGTTCTAGTGAATCTCTAGCTGGCATTACTCTTACAAAATTATGAATCCATTCTTTATCTGTTCTTCCATCAATACTCATAATATGAGTACCTAATTTATGTGTTAAAGCATCTGAAAACTTAGCCTTTCTTTTTTTCTGAGCGTCTTCTCTTTTGCTTAGTTCATCTTCGTCTTTAGCTGTTAATAGTCTAAACTTAACTCTTTTTTTAGATTGTGGTAAAGTAAAATCAAAATAACCATTATCATCTGGTGTATCACCAATTTCTTTTTGTTTTAATTTAGTTAAATCTACTTCAGTATCAAATTCTTCACCATCAGGTGTTTGCATTGTTACAGGGTATTTTTCACCGTAACCAGTAGCTCTTAACCAAATAATAATTGAGTTTCTATCACCAACCAACAGTTCACTTGGTTTTATTTGTCCAGGTCTAATTTTTCTTTTTAATAGGACATCAACAAACTCACCACTCTGTAGTAGGTTTGGGGACGTTAATATATTCTCATCCATCGCTGTTAAATACTCAACCTCTAGTGTTGGTTTTCTACCTGGGTAAAGCAACCCTTTAGATGGTAAAGGTATTACATCGTAAGGTACCTCAATACTCATTTGTTGATTTTGTTCTGGTACGTTACTTGGTTTAGATAAATCAACGTGTTGACTTTGGTTTGTGTTTTGTTCTTGTTCTTCCATTTGTTTAAAACTTTTTTTATATATTTATTTACATTTATAAATATTTACTTTAATTTTTTTCTAGCAGCTTTTAAGATTTAAAGCTTTAAGTATATAACTTAAATTAAATAAGCAATTCTTTAAAGAAAAGCTTTTATTAAATAATATTAGCTTTTAATAAAAAAAAT
>Ga0233415_10000487_pt1 | contig 18474 bp, 14 predicted proteins | sample Na_anoxic_12_MG_FD_188631 | JGI IMG/M metagenome (GOLD analysis project Ga0233415, IMG submission 188631) | Seawater microbial communities from Saanich Inlet, British Columbia, Canada - Na_anoxic_12_MG | ecosystem: Environmental > Aquatic > Marine > Inlet | place: Canada: British Columbia... | reverse complement strand
ACAATTAAAAAAATAGTTGTATTTGATTTAGATGAAACATTAGGGTACTTTACCGAGCTAGGAATATTTTGCGATTGTTTAAATAGATATTACAATAATGAAGAATTCAGCAATAATTATTTTGAAGAAATATTAGATTTATATCCTGAATTTATAAGACCTAAAATATTACATATATTAAAATACTTAGTAGAGAAGAAGAAAAAAAATAAATGTTATAAGGTTATGGTATATACTAATAATCAAGGACCTAAATCATGGTGTAAGTTAATAACAAAATATTTTGATGGTAAAGTTGGATATAAATTATTTGATAAAATAATAGCAGCATTTGAGGTAGATGGTGAAAGAGTAGAACTGGGAAGAACATCGCATAATAAAAGCGTTGACGATCTCATAAAATGTACAAAATTACCAAAAAATATTGATATATGTTTTATAGATGATGTAAATCATCCAGGTATGAGTGAAGATAATGTATATTACATAAATGTAAAACCTTATCATTATAGATTAACAATAAACCAATTAATATTAAGATTTTTAGATTCAAAGTTAGGAAAAAATATCAAAAATAAGTCTGAATTTATAAATATTATAGAAGAGGAATTTAAACAATATCATTATCGTGTACATAATAAATCGAATGATGAACAAGATATAGATACAATAATCGGAAAAAAAATATTGGAACATATAAAACAATTTTTTTATGAAAATAATAATAAAACATTAAAACGAGGACGAAGGGTGAGAAATAGAAGTTTAAAGATAAATAAATCTATTTAATAAATTTTAATATTTTTGCACCTTCTAGTATATCAAGATTTTTTCCATATTCACTAATAGTAGTAGTAGTAAGTAAAAATACTGCTGACGAAAAAACAATTTTTCTATCAAACTCTGTAAATTTAATTTTAGTGAATGGATTAAATCTAATTAATAGAAAAGTAATAACATAATACTTAATAATTTTTTCTAACATCGACAAGTATTTTGGATTATATGATTCAATTTTAAAATATGCTACTGCATATAATAGATATGATGTATAAAGAGCAACATCAAACAATACTTCATGATATTCAACCATTTTATATAATATATAAAAATAATATAATTATACATCTTCTACAGTTAAATAGTCTATAATAGTTGGTTTATTATAAATGTCTAATGATCGTGCACTTGAATCAGTTGAATTGCAGTATTTGGGCATCCAAAAATGAGGAATAATTTCATCCTTATTTGGGAAATGTTTGTTAAATATTTCTCTGTAATAAAGTTGTTCTTTTGTAGTAGGAGTATTATGAGAATATTTTTTTATTAGAATATTATATTCATCATCACTATATATACTATCAATTGTATCCTGAATTATTTCATACCAAGATTTTTCTGTAGAACTAACCCCATCACTAAATGCTTCTTTTTTTCTCCATAAAACATCATCGGGCAATAAGTGAGGATCACAATACTTAACCGAATTTCTCAGGAGATATTTTTCTATTGTGTTAAAATTATTATGATTTCTAACACGAATAGGAATTTGCAAATAATTTGATACAAATGATCGATCTAAAAATGGTGTTCGCGCTTCTAATCCATGACATGAAATACTTCTATCACTTCTTAAAACATCAAAATAATGAAGTTCTTTAAGAAGTCGCTTACATTCGTGATCAAATTCAATATCAGATGGACAGTTATGAAAATATAAATATCCACCAGTTAATTCATCAGACCCATCACCATTAAATATAACTTTTGCATCACTATTTTCAGAAATATATTTGGCAACTAGATAATTACCAACACTAGCTCTAACCGTAGTAGTATCATAACTTTCAATATTATATATAACTTCGGGAATTGTAGAGAAAAATTCATGTTCGCTAAGAATAATTTCAGTATGTTTAGAATTTATATGCTTAGAAACAGCCGAAGCATACTTTAAGTCAGAACCGCCTATCATACCTATGCTATATGTTTGTAGTTGGTTTTTAGGAATAAATTTAGAAACTAATGCAGTAATTAAACTACTATCTAGACCACCGGATAATAAACAGGCTAGATTGGTTTCCATAGTAATAACCCGTTTTTTTACAGCATTAAATAAATCATTGTAAATGTTTACATAATATTTCTCTAATTCGCTATGATTAATAACTGTTGATAAAGATGTAGGATAATTATGATTATAGTTAAAAGTGTTATATTTATATGGAATATCTGTAATAGAAATATTGTTGTTTGGTAATATATTAAATTTCATATAACTACCCGGTTCAAATGTATGTACATCATCAACTATATCACCGATTTGTTTTAATAACGACGCACATATAAAAAAGTCTTCGCCAAAACCATAAAATAATGGTCTAACACCATAAGGATCACGAGCAATATAACCAGTATTATTGTTAGAATCAAATAATACAAATGAAAATACCCCATCTAAATTTTGAACTGTATAATCAATACCATATTTTAAATACAAGTGAATAATTGCTTCACAATCAGAGTTAGTTACTGGATTTACTGATAATTGATAAAATATTTGTTTGTAATTATAAATTTCACCATTGCATATTAAATAAATACCTTTATGAGTAATTGGTTGATTAGATATATCATCAAGTCCATTAATTGCTAATCTATGAAATCCGTATAATATATTATCATTTATGACATTTAAAGAGGAATTTTCTGGTCCTCTACTTTGTCCTTTATTGAAGATTTTATTAATAACAGAAAGGTCCTTTTTAAAATCTACAATTGCATATTTATTTTTCAAAATAGCAAAAATTCCACACATGATACAATAAATAGACTTTAGCCTTTATATATTTTAAGTATATTTAATAAAATAATAAATCTTATTATATATTAATGAATACAAATACAGTAAATAAAATGTATGGAGTAGTAAATGGATATTTTAGGTGTAATAATGATAGAGTAGATGATCTAAATAATAGAATATCAGAAAGAAATATACCATCAAAAAGTCTTCAACCACAATATAGCATAAGACCAGTGGCTACAAAATATGGATATATGCAAGTGTTAGATCAATACAAAAAACCCACAATACCATTGAATAATTATAAGTCATATTCACCTAGCACAACCTTTAATCCAGGAAGTGCACAGGCACCTTGGAGTGGATTTTCGAATAATATAAATACTGAATCAACATTAAGAAACCAATTTTTTGCTTTACAAAAATGCGAACAATCAGAGTTTGTACCGCAATCAAATAGTGATTTATATAAAACGACAGTTGATTATAAACCCGTAGAACAGACCCATCCTTTATTATTTAATAAGCCTGAGTTTGCACCATTTAACCCAAATAAATTAGATGTAGGAAACAATTTATTTAATAATTTCACTAGATACGATATAAAAAATTCTGATGAATCGTGTTAAAAGGTTAATAAAAATCATTGATATATGTAAATGGATATATCAATGAACGATATAGATAATATAACATTGCAATATTTTACAAATAAGAGTCAATATGATAATATTATAAAAAAGAAAGGCGATATAATTGATGATATGTATGTAAAAGAAAGAAGTTTCTATAAAAAGCGAATTTTAGATTTAACAAAAAAATTATTCAAAGAAGGAAATGAAGAGATGCAACTAAAAACTATATTTAATGGTTATGTAAAATCATGTATAAATTATATAAAATTTAATGATAAAAAAGAAATATATCAAGGGCAATATAATAATGAAAATTTAGAGAGTTTAGAATTAAATATGGATAATATTGATGATATATCATATAATAATGTTGATTATTTAATGTGTAAAAAAGAAACTGTCAAAACTGTTAATTTAGACACATATGTAAAAAAGAAATCAAATAAGACAACTAGTATGATAGTACCAAAAAAAATGGAAATGAACATAAAAAGTAAAGAATATAAAACAAAAGGCATTGTTGTAAAAGAGAAAAAGAAAAAGAAAAAGAAAAATATCACTAATAATTATGAAGAAGACAAAAAAGAGTCATCATAAAAAGGTTCATAAAAAAAGGGGGTACAGAAATAAAACTCATAAAAAAGAACATTATGATGAAAAGATGAATTGTAGTCCAAATCCAAATAATAATAAAAATTATTCGTGTTATTCGGATAGTTCTTTATTAAAAATGAAAAAATATTGGAACATGAGACATCCTCGAGATAAAATTACTGCAACCAAACCAAAAGAGATATGGATGGAGTTAAAACGCAATATGTCAAACAGTTGTAATAGAGAGTCCTGTTGGTTGAGAAGTAAATTTATGCAAGGAAATACCGATGCTGAATTACTTAATTATACATTTGCGCCAAAGGCACCACAAAAATGGAAGGTTAAACCAGATGAATGGTTAAGTAGTTTAGATATAGAATCTGTTATGAAACAATATGAAAAATATTATAAATGTTTTGAATTTTTAGGACCATCACCAATCGATTATGATCATCATAAATTATATGGCGAGTGTGTATGGGAAGAGTTATGTAATTTAAATATAAGTGACCAGATCAAGCGTCATAAAAATAAAATAGGAATAATTTTAAATACACATCCTCATAATAAAAGTGGAGAACATTGGATTTCTATATTTATAAATATAAAAAAGAAAGAGATAATTTATTTTGATAGTAATGGTAATAAACCACCTACACAAGTGGTAAAGTTAATGAATGAAATAAAGGATCAAGGGCAACAATTAGGTATAAATTTTACAATAATTGAAAATGATATAGAACATCAAGAGACTGAATCAGAATGTGGAATGTATTGTTTATACTTTATTATTGAAATGTTAAAGGATAAAAACCTAAATTATTTTTTAGAAAATAAAATAGATGATGCAGAAGTATTTAAGTTAAGAAAGAAATATTTTAATGTTATTTAAATATAATTTATTTACTATATTATATGAATTATTTAAGTAATGATAATAAAGGGCTAGTATGGGGTATATTACAAGAAAGTAATATGTTTGATGGATTTTCAGATGATAAATTTGGAAAAATAAAACAGATTTTTGATAATACCATGATTGAAATAAATAGTAATTATAGTAATAATAGTTTAATAGAGAAGAATAAAATAACAGTAGAGACATTAATGTCAAGAATAACTACCGAAAAACATACTATATCCAATTCATCTTCTTCACCATCAAAGATAAAGGTGGTATATAAGTCAGAAGATATACACAATAAGAGAGAAAATGAATTAAATTTAAAATTAAAAGAGCAAGAGAGTAATTTTAATAAATTAATAAATCCATCAAAACCATCTGATATTAATTTCAGTGATAATTTAACAGATGACAAACCGATTGGCGATGAAATGGATAAACTAATTGCAGATAGACTAGCGAGTAGAGAACGAGAATTAGAAATACCAAAAATGACATCTGAAGGAGAGAAATGGTTAAATGTAACAAATACTGATGTACCACCAACTCCCCCCATCAAAAAGAATGAAGATAAACGTGTGTCATTTGAAGTAAATGAAATAAATGAAGTAATTGGTGAATTACCTATTAAGACAAAACCAGAAAAGAAAAATGTGTTAAATTTTTTTAAAAAAATTCAAAAAAATTCAAATGAAGAAATTGATTCAGTAAAAAATCAAATAGAAGAATTAATTAAAAAACAAGAATTAATAATAAAAGAAAATATTGAAATGAAAAATAGTTTAAATAATCTATTAAATAAAATATAACATATATAATAATGAGAAGTCGCAATAATAGTTTAGATTCAACAACATCAAGTAGAAGCAGAAGCAGAAGTTGGAGTTATGGTAGTATAGAAAGTATAAAATTAGAATTAGAAATAGAAGAGGCAACACCACGAGTATGTAAAAGAAGAGTTAGAGAGAGAAATGTAGATGATAGAAGACCAACACCGTCAATACAATATTGGAAATTAATAATGAATAGATTAAATAAATTAGCAAAATAATGTATATCAATAACACATATTATTTTGTAAATAAGAACATTTATACCTTAGTTTTAACAAATTTGGCCTTTCCATTGTCTTTATATACAATCTTACCAATAGGCTCAATATCCGTTCCAAATTCTTTTGCTTCATTATAACTAGACATTTCATAAACTTCATTAGTAGTTTTGTCTAGTGCAAAAGTAACCATTTTACCGTCAATAGGGAGTTTTATTTCAGTTGGTTTAAATAATGTTGTTTCGCGATTTATTCCCGAAACAGAATCGGATTCTTCATTTGTAATTGAAGGTTTATATGAAAATGAATTAGGATTAGCTTTACCAAAAGAGAAACATTTAACACCATCTTTATTACCAGGTTTATTATATATAGCACAATCCATAGAGGATTCTTTAACTGAATTTAAAATTTGTTCTGTTATTTTTTCTTTGATAGTAGATATTTCATGTAGTGCTTCGTCACTAGTAATAGGTTTAGAGTCGTCAAATTTACTAGTATCATATAATTTCATTTCCATAGCATTTTCCCCTTCAGTTTGTTCGGGTGTAAAGGTCATAAGATATAAAAATACATTAACCGTTCTTAATTCAGGGGGTAATGCTTGATGACTACATATTCTTTTGGCGCGACCAATTACTTGTTGTCCTCTTACAGGATGCCAGTAAGGTTCAACGATATGAACATATCGCGTATTTTTTAATGAAATACCTTCTGCACCCGATGCAGTAATGCTGAGAACCTTAATAATTTCACCATAATGATTATTTGTAGATATAGGCAATATGTCTCTTGTAATTGAATCGGGTACTTTTGTCCAATCACTATTAAATATATTTCTTATAATTTCTTTTTCCTCTGCATCTTCAGTACCAGTATACAAGGCGAATGTAGGTTTTCCCTTATCTTTTTCAGAAATATTAAGATTCCATATACCGGCTTCATTTTTCTTGATTTTAAATTGTGCAAATCCGTTGGCTTCTAATATAAGTTTTAAAATACCAATACCTTCAATAGTTCTAAATTGACTATAAATAAGATGTAATCCTTTAAATTCTGGGTCCATAATATTTTCAAGTATATGTAGGAATTTTGGACTATATGTTTGTAATCCACTAGAGGTTAAATATTTACTTGAGTTGTCTTTTAAGAATTGTAATGCTTGTTTGATGCGCTCATCATAAGTATCATCTTGTTTATTTTTAATATCTTTATCAATAATATCTACATCTTCCAAGTCATATAATCCGTCAGGATTAGCAATTTTTTCTGATACAGGTACTGCATCTAATATATCTTCATCCATAGATTCTTCAATATCTTCAATAGTATTATCTTTGTCGGGCATGGGTCTTGGAAATTCTATAGGGAATACAAAATTACAAAAGGCTCTAGAAAAGATTCGATATGTAGATACGGAATCTTTATAAAGATCATCATTTGATGCTGGTTTTCGTTTTTTATTAGCCTTTTCAAGTTTTCTTTCTGCTATTCTGGCTTGTTCATAGACACCAAATTGGTAATCACTCATAGGAATTTTAATAACTTTAAAATCGGTAATTTTATTAAATGCGGGCATTAGCTTTTCCTGAGCACTTTTAAAGTAAGAGGTTAATCCAAGAATGCGTTTTTTTAATAAAGATTCATTTTTTAATTTTTTATTAGAATCAATGAAAAAGCCTTCAAATGACTCTATATTATCGGGTAATGCTTTATAATATTCAACCTTAATATTATTAGTAATAACATCTATTTGTTCTTTTTTTAATATTGCTGTGATAAATTTAACAAAATCATCATCTGATACATTACCACGATTCTTAACTTTAAAATTGGTGACACCTTTATATGTACCGTCTTTATTAACATCTATAAAACCAAATGGATTTCTAGTAACAGTAAGAACTTTAGATGCAGGTTTATAATCTAAATAATCTAATACATCAAGTCCTTTAAAAATATTAATCATTTCAGTTTTATTAATTTTTTTACTAGTGTTTATATTTAATGGAAAAGACCATGTTTTAATATAGCCTCGTAAAATATTAAATAAAATAGCAATTTCATTTGGATAATTAATAATAGGTGTTCCAGATAGTAACACGATTTTACAATTATCTGCACTCATTAAATATTGATATAATCTCATTGATAAAGCATCTGGTCTTTTTAGTTTATTAACGATCCTACTAACTAAATTATGTGCTTCATCAACAATAACAACTTTATTATCAAATGGATTAATAGTATAGTCTCTTGTTAAGTCTTTTAAATGACTATTTCTAAGACCATTATAATTAATAAATCTATATTTATTAGTAATCATTTCGTTTATTTGTAAATCAAGACTTTTTTTCTCCTCACTAGAAAGATCTTCGAAATTAGATGATTTTTTTACATTTACTAACCAAGCACCGCCATGTTTAATAATATAATCCGAAGATATACTTAATACAGAAGATAATGTGGATACAAGACTTTGATTTGGATTTGATTTACTACCTATATTAATAAATTCCCAAAATTGATTAGTTTTATAAATATCGTCACCACATGATTTTAATTCTTGTAAATAATTCATTCTTAATGATGCAGGAGTCATTACTATAATCTGCTTATCAGTTTTCATACCTTCGGCAATAGCAATAGAACTACATGTTTTACCACTTCCTAATCCATGATACAATAATAAACCTCTATAAGGGGAATATATATTTAAATAATCTCTAACTAATTTTTGATGAGTAAGTAGAGAAAACTTAGCATCGGATGCTTTATCGCACGATATAGTAGATTGGGCTGATTCGAATTCTTCTTTGTAAGGTTTAAACAATTTGTTTATGAATGAGATAAATGATTCTCTATTATTCATGTAATAAGCATTAGCTCTATACAAGACCTTTTTATCTTTTATGGGTAATCTATCAGATAGTTTACTATCATTAATAGTTAATTGTAAATCAATATCATCAGCAATAACTTGTAATTCAGGTTGTTTTGTTTTTCTTTTACCTGGTTTAATTGCAGTAGTTTCTTCTGCATCTTTATCGGGTATTAATTTTAATTTTTTAGATATTTTTTTTGTTTTTTTAACAATTGGAACAACATCAGATGATGGCTCGGTAATTTTTATTTGTACAGGAGTACTAGCCTTTATTTTTATTGGAATATTAAGTTTTGCAATAAATTCATCGCGATTAATTAAGTTTTTTTTTGTTTTATCATTAATAGTAGTATTAATGACTATAGAAGAATCATCATTAGACTTACATGTTAAATCTTGAATTTTTGGAATAGGTTTAACTTTTAATTTTTCTAAAACACTTGAAGACATCTATATTAATTAACGACATAAAAAAAGGAGAATTTACTTATTAATCAAGCATTTTCAATGTTTGTTCACAAGCGAGTTGTTCAGCCTTCCTTTTAATCTTATGTGTTCCCTTTCCAAGAAATACAAATACTTTTTGTTTCTCTTCAAAAATGTCTTGAATTTTTTGAAATGATCCAATTGATTTGTAATTAATTGCATTTATTTTATTTACTTCGTGAATTTTTTGTCCTAAACACAAGTAAACACCCATTTCATAACCATAATCATCATCATGTTTTATTTCAATATAATGGGGTGTATCCTTAAATTCCTTTTGAATTTTCACTTGTAAAATATTTTTATAATTGTCATCATCTTGGATTAGCTTCATCCAATCAACATGTTTTTCAAAAACACTCTCAACAAAAATTTGGGCCATTTGAAAGCCCGGGCCTGTAACAAATATATTTTTAAACCATCCTTCATCGTCAGATACTTCTATTTTATTAAAATCTAAAAATAATGCACCAATAAATGATTCAAATAAACAACCTAATTTTTTTAAATTAGTTCTAGTTTTTTTCTCCTCAGCATGTTTAGAAATAATATAGTATTTGTGTAGTCCCATTTCTAATGCTAATTTTCCAATTGCCTCATTTTTTACAAGTGCGATTTTTTTTTCAGTCATATAACCCTCGTTTTCTTTAGGAAATCTTCTATATAAATAATATTTAGTAATTAATTCTAAAACACCATCACCTAAGTACTCTAGTCTTTCGTTTGATTTTGTGTGAAGCGGTAAACAATCAATCGGTTGTTCAGTAATAGTAATATTTTCTTGTAAATTATATAGTTGTGGCCTTTTTGTATACGATTTATGAATAAATGCGCGTTTATAAAGATTAAGGTTTGATACTTTTGCAGCAATTCCATATTTATTTAGAATAGATTGAACTTGGTTCAATGTAATCTCAACATTGTTTGAATTATACGGATTAAATACGAGACCTTCGTCTGATTTAATAATATCATCATCATGACTTATTTTAAATTCTGTCATATACAATTACATATATCTATCTATTTATATATTTTGTTAAATCTATAAAATAAGTTTTAAAAAATAATATTTAGTGATTATATAAATGCCCGTCGGATATATGCAAGGTAGTAAAAGAGCTAGAAGTACTCCTTCTATTGCTAATAACACAAAGATTTTCGGAATTATGGGAGGACTCGCTCCTCGCGTCGGATTAAGCGATGCTGCAGTTTACAGACATCAAATTATTAAAGGTGGTAGATCATTACCTTTAGCTGCTGGTAAAACACCCGCATCTCAATTAGATTTCATGAAAAAGAACAAATTATTATCTGTCAATCCCCTCTCATCTGGTGGTGTTGGTAAGAAATCATTATTATTCACCGGTTCTAGAAGTGGATATGTTGCTTAAATTGTTTAATAATAATATATTATCTCATATAATAATATATTATGCCTCAACGTAACGGATATAAAAGTCATCGCGGTCGATCTGGTGTCGCAAGAAAGGTTCAATTCGGAGGACCTAGTGGTACAGATGGAATTATGCCTAATGTAGTTGTCCCATTTGATTCGAAACAGGTGAATGCATTTAGGCAACAAGCATCTAGTACAATAACTCTATATTATGGAACTGGTCCGGTTATACCTGACTTATCAGGTACTGTAGTTAATAATTTAACTGCTGATGCTGGATTTGCATTATATTTGTCACCAACATTACCTGGTTACATTACTGTTTCAGGATCTCCTATTCCTAATCCAAGATACGCACATAATATTGCTAATTATGCTAGATATTTTAAAACTACTCCTAATAATGTAGTTAATGTTATTAGTCTTGGATCTGGTACTCCTCCTACAGTACAACCATCAGTTACATCAACTGGTATTCAAACATCATACTTTGGAGGACCCAAAAAGGGCGGCGCTGCTCCAAGTGCTACTGGATTTATGATTCCTTCAAATCCTGGTGCAAACTATATTCCTGCACCCGCACAACGTCCAAATTTTTTATTCAGATTCACACAAAAATATTCCAAGGGATATCCTGGAGCTGGTGGACCTTTGCTTTAAATTAATATAAAATAAGTAGTTAAACATAAGTAATATAATATAATTAATTATGTTTATAAAAATAGATTGCAGAGAAAGTGATGTAATGATGAATATTAATTTATTATTTAATCAACATCATCATGATATTACTACAGAAAGTCTTCCTTTAGGTGATATGATCTTATTAAATAATGACAACGAAGAAAAAATTATTTTTGAGAGAAAATCTCTCTATGATTTAGCTTCAAGTATAAAAGATGGTAGATATAGCGAACAATCATTTAGATTAAATCAATATAATACACATAACCACAATATTATTTATATCATAGAAGGGGATATGGAGAGATATAATGAAAAAAAGGGTAGAATAGATAAAAAGACATTATATTCTTCATTAATCACTTTAAATTATTTTAAAGGGTTTTCTGTTATGCGAACAAAAAATATAAATGAAACATGTGAATTGATTATTAATTTTGCCGATAAGTTGCAAAAAGAATCAAAACGAGAGAATTATTATGGAAATAATAATGTTATTGAACCAAATTTACAAAATAGTGAGCAGAATTATTGTGAGGTTATGAAGAAACATAAAAAAAATAACATTACGCCTGATAATATTGGTGAAATTATGTTGTCTAATATACCCGGAGTTAGTAACAAAACTGCTATTACAATAATGAAGGACTATTCATCTATTAGTAAGTTAATAAAAATGTTAGAGACTGATGAAATGATATTAAATGATATAAGAATAATGAATGATACTGGAATTTCAAGAAAGATTAGTAAAACTGCTGTGGAAAACATAAAAAAATTTCTATTAGTTTAGTATATAATGATGTTAAAAGATGAATATTTTACATATTTAGGATATATTATAATAGCAATTTTATGCTTTTTGATTTATAAAGTTATTACAAAAAAAAATAGTAAGGAACAATTTATGGGACTATTTGAAGGTACAGATGAAACTAAAAGTGAAGAAACTGAAGTAACCGATGATCCGGCTAATAAAAGAATACAATCAAATATTGATAGTTTAACAGATGCAACTAATAAAACAATAGAAGATATGAATTTAGTAAAAGATAGAAAACAATGGGAAGATATGATTATAGCTATAGAGGATCGTGTTAGCTCTGTATCACTTCAATCTATTAGTATTTTAGCGGCTATGATAAAAGCCAATCCAAATGATGATAAAATAGTAACTGTAATTACTAGAATAAATGAATTTAATAAATATAGAGAAACCTTAAAAGAAAATATGAAATACTTAGACGGATTAAAATAATGTAAAAATGGATATATATTATTATAAATAAATATTATATATTATGCCGATTGTTATAAATAATCAAAAAGTAACAGGAATATTACAAGCAGCAGTAACACAACCTACCGATTCAGTTCCATTAAGTCTATTCAACGATTTAAGTGGTTATGTTTATACATTAAGTGGTGGTACTTTTGATACAAGTGCTATTAAACAATCTATTGCTGATTTAAGTGCTGAAGTTCAAGATTTAAGTGCTTATGTTTATTCTTTAAGTGGTGGAAGTATTAATATTGGTAGTTATACAGATAATAGTTCTCAAATATACCCTAATATTGATACAGTCTTATTTGATGCATCTAGTTTTTCATTAGATGTTTCTGGTTCAGTTGTAAAAATAGATGTTTCTGGTGGAGGGGGCGGCGGTGGCGGTGGTGATGTTACAATTGCTGATTTGTCTTATTTATTTTTTAATAAACCATTAATTTCAACAGATTGTAGTGCATTTACTACTAATTCTACAAACATATTTGTAAATTGGAAACCACCATCCCAAACAAAAGCAGCATTTAATTTTTTTGATGCAGTACCTAGTTATAATAATACTTTAAATTATCTACCATATATTAATGATATAATTATTGGATATAAAAATACTAATGCTAGTTCACCTACATGGACAGATATTACATATAGCTCTGGTGTAACAAATAGTAGTTCTTTTATTCCTACATTAATAAATCAATTAAATTTAGTAAGTACGCAGTCTAGTCCATCAAATCCAGTGGCAACTACTAATATATCCCCAAATGGTAAAGTAACAATACAAGTACCATTTATAGTCGGTTCTGCATATATTTTTAGAATTGCATACACGAATAACTCTAGTGATACTTCATGGAATTATTTATATTGTCCAGATGGATCTGGAATTCCATTTGGTAATCCTGGACCAGCTCTACCTCCCGATTCAATCGCATTTGATCCAAATTCTGATGACTACAACGAGTTAAAAATCGGAGGAGAAGGCGGATTATATATGGATGCTAGTATAAATGTCCCATATGGTAGTTCAACTCTTAGTATAGGATATGGCGTTGATATATCTGGACAACGAAGTAATTATTCTGTTCAAATAGGAGGTAATAGTACAAATAATTATTTATTTGATGCTAGTCAAGGATGGCCTGCGACAAATTATAATAAAAAGTTTTGGGGATTTCCTAGTGGTAATCCTCAAGGTGCAGGAACAAATTTAGATATATATGCATTTCCAGAATATGTATATAATACTAAAATAGGAACTTACTATGCAGTAAATAGTGCCGAAGATTTTTCTAGCCAGTTGGTTCCAGCACCATCATCAGTAAAAACACAAGCTGGTGTTGTAATTCCTTCACGATCAACAGTAACTAATAATTATCACAAATTTTTAGATAGTAAAACTTTTGATCCATCAAATACCGATGGATATTCAACGACAGATGCTATAAGTAGAGTAAATTACAATAATTCATATTCTGTATATTTTTTACAAGATAATTCTTCGATTAATTTCTCTCAATCAGGAGTTTATAATCTAGCAGCAAATTTTGGAGAACCAAAAGCATATACTCTAATTAATAATAGTCTTGCTCATGGTGATATTGATATATCTTTTGTAGCAGCAAACAGTATGTTAGGGAAATCATGTAGCGGCGAAGATATAACATATATATATTCTTATGTGGATGATCAGAATAGTAATAAAATTATTGATTTAAGTTCCACTACAAGAGTTGGTTTTACCGGAAATGATAATAATAGTCAAGATAGTAATACATATTTAACAATTTCTTCAAGTAAAACTATAGATTTATCAAATGGAATTGATATACCACGAACAGAAGGCTACTATTTAGGATTTGATGTGTCATCTATTAATTTAAGAGATATATCATTAGGTATAATACCTGATATATGTAATAATGGATATAACCCATATGAATGGAACATTAATCAAATATTGTACAAGCAGGATGGAACCATTGATATTAAGAGTCCATCTAATAGTCTATCATTAAGTCTAGCAAAAAAACCCGAAATATCTACAGAAATTAGTAATAATTTTTCAGTATCTACGACAAATCCTAGTTTAAGTGGAACAAACCAATTATATGGATTACCATTACCAACTGATCCGAATAATGATCTGAAATTTAATGTAACTTATGATATTGATAATTTACATCCTATATGGGCTCCAAACGATGCAACAAATAGTAATAGTTTATACGATTTAACATTATATTACGATCCGTCTGGAACACCATTTAGTACAGACGAAACATCATCTAGTTGGAGTGTAACAGGTGTTAATGAAACATTTAGTGTAAATAAAACACTAATGGTAGATTATACAGGTCTTCTAAGTACAACAGACTACGCAAATTTCCCTTACTCTCGAGATATTTCAAATGCTGCCGGTAATCAATTTAAAATAGAACTTAACATAAAAAATAATGTCACATTAACGCCTAATCCATCTGATCAAAGAATAGTTCAAAATGATTTATCAGGTAATGGTAAAGCATGGTGGTGGGATTTTACATTTAATAATGGGTCTTCGCAATACACACCATATCCAAGTCCTCAAATAGGTGCTACAAATATACCTAATTTAACAGTAACTGGATTGTCAAATACATCACCAAGACTAAATACTTTAGTAAATGTATTTGATATATCTACTGGTCAAGCTACAACACTCGGAGGATATAATATGACAGCTAGTATAAATAATTATACTGCAATGTGGTGTAATGGTGGATGGGTTGGTGATAATAGTTCAAATACAATTACAGCAAGTAACTACCCATATATAGATTACTCTGGTAATTTCTATAATCCAAGTAATGTTATGAAAGATTATAGTATATTTGATAGTAGTGGTTTAACGCAAACAATAAAATATGATATTAATTATTATTGGACCGGAAATGGTAGTTTATTAACTAAATCATATACGAATTTAAAATTTTTAATAATAAGATTAAAAAATACAGTTGTTAATAGTTTAAATATGAATGTAGTGATTAAGGATAAATCGGGTACTACATTAGATAAAGGAGATGATTATGTATTATTTTATCAAGAAGAATTACAATCTGGAGCTAGTGCTTATACATGGAATACAGTTGGTACAAAGCCGTATTCACCTTGGTTGGATTGTGCAAATAAAAATGTAACGCCTGGTTCATTAAATTATTTTGCACTTGCTCAATCTGGTACTAATAATGGAATACAAAATGGTATATGGTCTACAAATTCAGGTGGATATATTAGACGGATAAATACAGCAAACGCTATATACCAATATTTAGCTATAGGAATAAATAGAGGAAAGACAGTTAAATCAATTAACATAAGTTATGCTTAATTAGGTCTATTTAGTAAATTATTATTATAAATAATATAATAATAATTTATATTAGTTATGGCAGACGAATTAAATAATGAGAATAAAACAAATCTATTGTTTAAGAAATTTCAAGGAGTAGCGCAAACATCCGTAATATATGGTGCTGGTATTGGTGGAACTAGTTATTCTAGTGAAAGTAAAAAATCAAATACAGGAGTTTTTAAGGAAACTGTTTATATTGAAGAAGTTCCATTTACAAATCCCGTAACCCTATTTAATTTATGGAGTTCATCACAACAACCACAAGTACCTGATACTAGTTGGAATACTACTTATAAAGATCAAACAATAAGTTTTGTAGATTTATCAGACAATTCGGGGAATTTACCATTAAGATACTATCACAGAGTTTATTTACAGCAGACGAATGCTACTAATCAAGCATGGTGGTTAATTGATTTATCATCTGCAGACGACTTCACAAATAATAATATATTATTAGATACGATTCCGTACCTTTATAATGATCAAGTACCGAGTATGTATACTCCTATAGTTGAATATTATGACGGAACTAGTTGGGTTAATGAATCTCAAAATGAAATTGATGGTTTAAATTGGGCAATGGATGCAGCTACAGGCATATTACAATTTTATCAAGATCCTAATACATTACAAAATGATCGCAATATTAATATAACCGATGTAAGTAGTGAGCAGTTTAAAAGACCCAGAATATCATTTATAAAATATACTGGTAAAAAGGGAGATTTTTCAACAGGAGGAGGCAGTGGTTCAGGTTTAATAACGGTAGGAGATACAAGTAATAGTCCTCAAGATGTGAGTGCTATATATTTTGATATTAGTGGTTTTGATGTATCATTTAATACAACTGGAGCATTAATCACAAATAAAGGATCATCATCAACCGCATCATCTGATATATCATCTGTATTATATAATATTCCACTAGCACCTACGGATGGATCTGGTATTTTAAATGAAAATTTAGGAAGCGGAACTATTATATTGTCGTGGAGTAATCCTGTAAATAAACAGTCTGCATTACCATTTGGTACTTATACATCATATCCAGATGGATCTAATAATCAATCAGATAATATTCAAATTAGAAGATTGCCTTTTCATCAACATATAAATATAGAATATTTATTGTATGATGCAGGAACTCCTAGTGGTGAATGGACGCCATTAACTATTGACAATTCTTCACCTGCGATTCAAACGGTTCTACCAAATACATTAACAAGTGCTTATTTAACTACTAGCGGCGGTAATCCTATACAGACAGATTTATGTGGGAATAATGGAGTAAATGTGGCACCTTTTAATAGAGTATCGTATAACGGATTAGAATTAGGTAAAGGATATCAATTCAGAATATATATGGATAATAGCGGAACAAATACTCCTGTTACTGATCCAATTTATCTTAATGATGCATCTTGGAATTATCTATATATACCAAACTTATCTGGCGATTTCATTGAATTAGGATCATTTGGTATAGCTAATGCGCCCACAGATGCAATTATATCCATGACTCCAACATTTCAGCCATCAACATTTAGTATTGAATTATCTACAACTGGTACAGCAGATGTATGTTTAAATACACCATTTAATAGTGGTGCAAATAATGATGAAATAAACTCTAATTTAAATTTAACATATGCCTTTGGTATAAGTGTAAGCGGTGAAGTTGATTTAAGTAATAATCAAATGGAAGATAAAAGATACGATGTAATTAATGGACTAAGTGGCGAAATATTTGGATTTGATATATCATCTATATTACAGAAAAAAAATAATGTAGCATTTAATGAATCATCTTTGATAAGTGATTTATCTGTATGTCCACAATATAAATATACATTAACAAATTTGTATGGATTTAATAATGTTGGTGATCCATCATATACATTAGTATATAATTTAAGTGGTGTATCTTTTGAATTTATTACACCAAAACCTACTAGAACTGAAGCTATAATTACTTCTAATTATCAAGATACTATTACTGTAGATGATGTCATTACTACTTATGATATAAGCAAGATAGATATTTCGGGATATAATGAAGTATTCGATGTTAGACCAGGTAATACACCTACTACAAATGTTCAGTCAGTAACTTTTTTAGAAAATTCATCTAATTTTACAGGAGAGGTTATTAACGGTTCTGGAAAAATACTAGTAGCAAATAATTTTGGTACAATTCATGATAAATTAATAGGTAAGGACACGTCAGGTAGAGAACTATCTTATTTAGACGTATCAATTCAAAATTCAAATATAATTGGAGACACTTCGGCTAATCCTAGTATTGGATATTTACAAGAAAAGACTGATTTATCTAATCAATATTTT
>Ga0233415_10000486_pt1 | contig 18518 bp, 17 predicted proteins | sample Na_anoxic_12_MG_FD_188631 | JGI IMG/M metagenome (GOLD analysis project Ga0233415, IMG submission 188631) | Seawater microbial communities from Saanich Inlet, British Columbia, Canada - Na_anoxic_12_MG | ecosystem: Environmental > Aquatic > Marine > Inlet | place: Canada: British Columbia... | reverse complement strand
TCATTGCAGACTGAGGCCGACGGTTACATTAAACAGTACGGCAACGAAAACTTTACTGAAGAGGACTTTGCTGGACGTATTCGGAATGGCGTTCAGAGTGCAAAGCGAACGGCAGCAACCCTTAATAGACAGCTGTTTGAGCCTGCGATACGGGATAACCCGGAGGAATTTGCTCGAGTTAGTCGCGAACTAGAATATGCCAAGCAGCGATTACGTATGCTCAGGGAGTGGGGCCAAGCTGCCGAGTAGGTAAATACCTTTTGAGTTGTATTGCGATATTTGCAGTAGACCGGATACACTAAGTAGATAAATCTTCAAGATTAACACGGAATTTATTATGCCTGTCCCTATTGCGTTAGGTGGTTTTGACGAGAAAGCCGCAGCGGCTTATTTGTACAAACCGAAGAAAAAAAAGAAAAATAAGAAGAAGAAGAAAAAGGCGACTAACGCCGAGTTACGCCAGGCTAAGTTTGCAGCGGCAGTTGCCGAGAAGCGAGCTGAGATGCAGCAAAAATTACGAGATCAAGATTTGGGTGGCGGATGGAATCCGCTAAATCAGCCAGTTAGCGAATAAAAAGAAGGCAGATATTTCGATATGAACGATCAATTATTAAACACTAAGTCTGCTAATCTCGGTGGCGGTGGTGGTGAGACTGAGTTTGAGCAAGCTTTCTCTAGTCTGGCGTTCGCTTATTTGCGAGACAAAGCTCCTCGGCTTCTAGACCACATGGTTGGTTTTCAGCTAGTCGATCGAAACGATGATAACACCAAAGCAATGGGTGTCTTTGGATTTAAAGTCGGTAACCAGTGGCTCTATGCTCCGGTATTTTTCTTGAACGGCGACCTAAAGGGTCACGAGTTACTTTACATAAAAAGTAATGACAGCTTTGTTCCGATGAAAGAGAACTGGGTTAACTACATTATGAGCCGCAAGCCGCACGTGCTCGGCGAGGAAACAGAGGCAGAGAACCTAAGCGAGTTGGGCGGTGTCTATCCGGATATTCGTTCGCTGTCGGTATCTCCGTCCATTGGTGGAGGCAAGCAGGCGTCATCTAACGATTGGGTCAAAGGGATTCTTCCTTTGATTGCAGCGTTCAAAGTCAAGGCGGCGAACTCGCTTTACCGCGGACACCAGTCTACTGCCAAGATCGCGCAAGAGAGTGTAGTAGAGTCGCCGTTTGAGGCGGCATACGCTAAGACTGCGGGTGAAGTAGATCTTAATGTTGTGCTTCCCCAGAGTTTTGCTTTATTGAAGCAAGCCTACAGTATCTGCGAAAGCTTCCCCATGATGAAGGTAGCAGTGCATCGCCTTTACGGCGACGATTGCTTTAGCCGTTGGGGTAATGAGCTTAAGGATAGCGTCAAGGCGAGTGCTGGCAGCATCATGCCAGTCAAGCAGGCCAAGGCTAAGCCTTACATGCCAGGCAATCTTTTGATACCGACGGAGGCACCGGCAGAGCCGGTAGACCATGAGAAATCAGGCAAGCTCCGGATGTATGTCTATGAGCAGGTAATTGTGAATAAAGCTCCTGAGCTTACTTCTGAGGATCGGGAACAGTTGCAGAAAGATACCGTCCTCATCAAAGATGAGCGATCGGGCGACGAAGTGAGTGTTGCCTACAACACCCAAGTAGAGGCAAAGCTGACTAATCCCTCCGAGACGGATCTTTATCGAGTCCTCGAAAAGCCCGGCAAGTTTAGCAAGATGCTGATTGCTATGAACGGTTATACCAATCGCGGCCCCGAGGCGATGGCAACGGTTATTCGCCTTGAGGACTCGGGAAACAAACGCTGGTTAAACACTCACCCGACCAACGTATTTGCAGATCAAGTTGCAGAACGAGACGAGTGGGACGAGTGGTTTGAAGGTCTTTCCGATTCTGAGCAGTTAAAATCCGGCGGGTTGTACTTAGCCGTGGGTCAGCGTGGTGCGTGTTCTTGTCCTTTCCGTGTGTTAGAGGCTTACGACGACGGTAGGTATCGCGTGGACTTTAAATCAAACATTGATTGGAATGAGACAAGATCTGTCACAATGCCACGCATTTCAAATAACTACAGCAATCCGCCTTACGATGGGCAAGCGTCTACTTACAATGCTATGCTTTACGTAGATAAGGAAGGCGCAGAGGGTAAGCGAATTAAGGCGATTGCCGGTGAACTACGTGTCCCTAGCAACTTCAAGTTCATGTCGCTAGAAAAGCCAGAGCCTAAAAAATCTCCAAATTCTATAATGGATTTCCCAAGTTGTTGTTCGGAAGACCGAAGTGACAACCCTCCAATCAATCTGGGAAAGATTGACGACATCCAGTTGTTATTCACCGAAAAGACAGCTCGAATCAAATTGTTTAACAACGGGACTGATGTCCATATCTCTTCGCCATTGGGCTCGGAGCGGCTAAGCAAGAAGGCCGCACTGTTCCGTTTGGTTGGCGAACACGGGTTTACGGAAAAGATTGCCCGCGAGATGCTCAAAGTTTCTGAGCAAAAGGGACACGCTATTTACCGTGCCAGCTACGCGGCAGGGTACGGTACCGAGAAGAACGCGGCACCGAACATGAGTACACTGGCGGGCGGCCCTAGTGCTGCACTTCAACTAGATCAGTTCAGTCCTAACAGCAGTGAAGACTACGGGCCACGTACTTCGGCGATGACGCAAGAGGGCGGCGAAGCTGCTTACCGCGTAGACGGCATGTCTGCCGACCAGACCGACCCAAACACTTATGACAACTTCCAGAACTATCAGGCGGAAGACTTCCAAAACGTCATGCAAGTAGCTCAACAGGCCGGACAAGATGGCCAAAAAGAGGTATTTGACGTAAGTATGATGGCAGGAATGCTAAAATCTGTCCGTGACGATTCGTTAGTTGAGCGTTACCTTGGTACATTATTAGAGGGAGTTGACGCAACTGGTCGGCTTCTTTTGAATTTTTATTGGCATTCCGATGAGTTTGAAGATAGGTACGGCAAGGCAGATATGCCGGAGTTAGAAGACAGTATCCGTAACACGTTTGAGGCTGCCGGTGATTTGACCTTGTTCCTTAAGGAAAAAACGGTTGAGTCTCCTTTCGAAGACGGTGACGTTGATCTTGACGATGTTGCTTCAAACTAATTTTAGAATCCAGAATTTAAGGAAAAGACAATGGCAAGCGGATACGAGCGTGTTACGAAAGTTTCAGGTACGGCGTCTGTGTCAATGTGTGTAGAGCTACCAGCCCCTCCCCGAGGCACACTAGACAGACTTATTGTTACCCAGACTTCGGGGTCTGCAGGTGCGGGTACAATCAACATCTACAATCGAAAAGGTGCCTGCAGCACTGCCAACGATATTAAAGTGGCAAGCTCGGGTAGCGTTTTGACCGTCGCAAACGACGGTGGCTCGGCTTTAATTACCACAGACGCGGATCATTTACTTAAGATTGGGGACACCTTTGAGGTTAAAGGGTGCAGCGTCTCTGCTTACAACGTGACCCATACAGTTACAGCGGTTGTGTCCGACGTAGTAGTAGTTACCGACGTTTCTTACACCTCCGCGGGAACTGGCGGTCTTTGGCAGACTTCGCCGTTTATCCCAACAAACGCACCGGCGTCGCACCTTATATTCTCGGGAACTTTGGCCAGCGGTTCGCTACAAGCGTTCGATATTGACCGAGGATACGAGAACCGCGACAACCAATACGAAACAATGCGAACTAGAAATACAGCTCTGTGGGCCGAGTTCATTCCTGCGACTACTGCAGACTACGAAATCGCAATGACGTGCGAAGCCGATAACATTATTTAAGGAGTGTCTGTTGAAGACTTACAGGGATGTAAGATTAGCTGACCCGTTCCTGCGGCCATATTGGCGGCACGAACGTGTAATTTCTATGCTTGCCAGCGTTCCGCCAGAGCGTTGTAAGCGTTACGATGATGTATGGATCAGAGATTACAAGAAATTTTTGTTCGCATGGAGGAAGGACGAGGGGTCTCGCGACAAGTTGTTGCATGACAATCCTGGCATGTTCTTTGCGTACTTGTTACATGACAAGATGCACGTAGAGCCCGAGCTGAGGTTGATGATTGAGGCACGGCTGCTGGCAGGGCAGTCTGCGGAAGATATTGCTCACGAGGCTAAGACGATACCGGAAACCGTGAAGTACTATGAGAAATTATTTTTCAACGTAGCAGACTTTTTGCCGCATCACGACTGGATTGTAAAACATGTGCTTATACCGGCATCCGATCGGTTTGCGGCACCGGAGGCGGACGAGGAAGAGGATGACGACGAGAACAATGACCAAACGTTTACTCCAAAGCCCGCGGCCTCAGTAGTAAAACCACATTTAGATATGACGTTGAAGTTTTTTGCATACTTCGGCGGCCCACTAATCTGCGACACAATGATCAGCGGATTTAGAAGAAACAATAAAATTACTTCTCCTGAAGATATACCAAATTTCTTCGACGAGCAGTTTACGAGTCAGATACAGAAAAGAAGTGCTCAAGCCGCAGGGCAGTTCCAAATTAATCAGTATAATGTGATGGAGTTGTTCGCAACTCACTCTCGTTTGATTGAGGTGCAGAACGGTGCGGGAAGTGCGGAAGATAAGCATAGTGACATTGAGAAGTCGATTGGAGCGATGCTAACTGAGTTGCCATGGTCAGTAGGGGCCCGAGGAACTAAAATATACGAAGACACCCCGTTGGGTAGATTCGATAACAGTGCCGTAGAGTTAGATGGCGAAGAGTTGTTGCTAATCGCTGCGGGACATGAACCAGACGGAATAAATGATGCGGTTGATTTGACGATCGCCAGCCGGAAGGAGCCGGATACTAATGCAAAGTCTAACTAAAACAGAAGAAAACTTACTGCTTGACGGAGTTAAGCAGGCGGTTGACTTGGTAGATAGTGGGGGTATTTCCCCTAACGAGGCTCTAGAGAAAGTAGCTAAAGAGCTAAACTACTCGCCTGGTTTCTTGAAAGCTGCTTGCAACGCCTTCAACACAGGTCGCCAGACAGCTCAATGGGAAGCTAACGATTCAATCCTAGATAAACTAGCCAGCTTCCCGTTAGCAGATTACTCTGCGATACATGCCGCTATCTGGAATGGCGAGGAGGAAAAACGGGCCGCGGTTTCGGCCAAGTATCTTAACCCTCCGATTAAATGGGACTCTTACGAGGCTCAGGAAAAAGAAGCTCTTTTGCGATTAGACCTCAACCAAGCGGGTTGGAGTAAGTCAGCGTCCGCCGAAGAGCCGAGCCAGTTTGTCCAAGATTACGAAGGTGAGATTCGTGTCAAACTTGCGTACAACAAAGTAAACTGGGAAGGCCGTGAAGTTGAAGAGTCTCGGCGACTAAAGGTGGCCGCAGAGGACCAGTTGAACCTCAAGGTTCATTTGCTTGAAAGCTACTTTAAAAAGTTTGCTTATGATCGAATCTCGCTCGCTCAAGTCGAAAAGGCTGCTTCTATTTATTATGGCAGGCCCGGTGCTGCTCTGCTGGATTACGTTGCCAGCAAGTTCCCGTCAGAGAAGCGAGCATCAGATCACCAGTCGACTTGGTCAGGTTTCAGTCAGCCTGTTGACAGGAACGCTGAGCCTTACACGCTAATCGCTGAGTGCATCAAGCAAGCTCAAGTCCACAACCAAATGAATTCTGGGTTGGCGGAAGCTGAAGCGAAGCTGGCAGAAGCAAAAGAGAAATACGCTTCTTTTATCCAACCCCAGTCCTCAAGCAACAATGGGAGCCCAGCTACCCTGACTCCATTGTTAATTGAAGAGGCTGGGGAAAAGCAGTCTAGCCTAACGGCTGGGATAGCAGGCGGAATAGGTGTAGGCGGGGCCAAGCTGCTGGCAGATATGTCCCCTTCTTCTGCAAAAAGATTAGAAAATCAAATACAGGAATTGGATGACCCGCAGCATCTGAGTGAATTACGGAAGATAAAAGCACAGACGTTATTGACAAGTCTGATGAGCGACACGGGAGATCCGATTAGTGGGTACGACCCTGAAGAAGTGTTGGCGGCCTACAACAACATCGTCCAGTTAGCTCCAAGTTTGGCCGACCAACCTGCCGCGGTTGGTCCATTACTTCGTAAAAAGTTAATGGGTAACACGGAGCCTTTTGAGGTGGCCGAGCAGCTTAAACTAGAGGAAAGCTTAAAAAATACGCAAGCGGTTCCGTCACCTAAATCACCAACGGACTTGATGAGAAATGAAGCAAGCATCATTAGCTGATATTGACTACACCGACGCTTTACGTCTAGTTGGTCTACGAAAAGAAGCACTGGATTCGGGTTCTGTCGAAAAAATAAGTTCGGAATCGCTTGCCGACTCCTTCTTTCTTCGGGATATAGGTGTGAGTTATTTGGAAAAGTTGTCGGAGGGGTTGGACCCGGCGCTCAACCTTTCGCTCTTGGGTGGCGGTTTGGGTGCCGCTTACGGTGCCGGTAAGAGCCTATTATCCGACGACGAAGACGAAAGAAAATCACTTGCCAGTAACACACTACTGGGCGGCGTATCTGGAGCAGCTCTCGGGGGTGGCATTGGTTTGCTGACCAACCCAAAATCGCAGAAGAAGGTTATTGATTCCGTTAATTCGCCGACGTCGGCAGCTGCTGCGGCGCAGAAAGCTGAGGCAGCCGCTGCTGCTGGGCGTGTTGCCGCAGTGTCCGACGCTAGAGCCAAACAACTAAATGGGCAAATCAATATGGCTGCAGCCGCAGGAGCTGGCGTTGCCACTGGGTACGGTGTTAATAAGACTATTACAGACTTGTCTAAGTCTATTGAGCCTGTAACCCCCGTGATTACCAATAAACAAATAAATCAAGTGACTGGTGATGCACTTGAAGCGGCAAGCGTTCCTCTAACTGCTCCTGTGGATATACCGGGCCAAGAGGCGCAAAATAAGAGAAACTTGAAGGCACACGATGACGCCGTGGCTAGGCAGCAGAAAGTGAGAACATCAGTTAATGATATCATTCCAGAGAGCGCGTGGGATGAGCCGTTTCAAAGTGGTCCAGACAAGGCGAGGAGTGCCGCGCAAAAGAAAAAAATATCGGATTTACTTGCCCTTCGCAAGAACTCGCCTGCAGCGTTTGAGAAACAACTTATGAAGCTTCTAAAGGATAGGGGCCTAGACGAGCCGCGGATACGATCGCTTATGGCTAAGCTGTCTCCAGCCTACGATAAAAAGTCCTTGACACGACCTAGGTTGTTTGATTTTACCAGTAGCCCAAAAGCATCTAAGATTAAAGCTCTCAAAGCCTTGCTCAGCGGCGGGCTTACTGGGTACGCGGGTACGTTGGGTTGGAATCAGTACAGGGCTGGCCAGAATAACCTTCAGGCTGCACAAAATGAATTAAACAGAATTAAGTCAGATAGTCCTGGTTACCTTAGTGGAGACAACTAATGGCACACGTAAAGTTTGTATCCCCCAGTGGTTGGGATTTCGATCAGCAAATCATCACTCCAGTCAAGTACGGCAGTCGTGGTTTGATTGGTAACGACCGTAGCGACTTCCTGAAAATAGCTAGTCCTTCTTTTGTGAACCAACTGGATAATATAAAGTTCGCTAAAGACGAGGTGCCAGTTCATTTAATCGCTCTCGGGGCGAGTGAGGCTTACGGCCCTAATCGAAACGGCGATGGGTTTAAAGAAGCGACTTGTCGCAAGTATCACCCAACTTTTGTTAAGTTTGCTAAGTTTTTTAGGAACCACAAGAATAAGCCAGAGCGTGGTGATCCTTACTACGGTACGGTCAAAGCCTCTGCCTACAACGAGGACATGCGTCGCGTTGAGTTAATTTGTGCGTTAAACGCAGAGAAGTCAGCGGCTGACCGTACCGGCGGACTATTGGCGGATGTCGAGCTAGAGAAGATTGCGAGGGGTGAAGATTTCCCTGTCAGTATGGCTTGCCGTGTCCCGCATGACACTTGTTCTTTCTGCAAGCACGCGGCAAAGCATCGCGGAGAGTACTGCACTCGAGAGAAGTGTGCTGCGGGTGGCTGTAAGTCAAACCTAACTAGACTCGTCAAAATCGGTAACGATTTGCATCATTTACACGTAGATAATCCAGATCCGACGTGGTTTGACATTAGCCGAGTGTTCCGACCGGCGGATCGAATTGCTTACGGTGGGCGCGCAGATTACCTAACAAAAGCGGCATCTGACACGAATTGCGTTGATGTTCAAGAATACATCAAGGCATCTGCCAGCTCCACGGCACCTCTAGATGTCATTCTTTACCAATCGGGGGCTCATGGTAACTGGTCAGAGCGTCACACGGCTTATATCAAACTTGCTTATGCGTTAGCTTCGCTTGAGGGTAAGGAGATGTCGGGAGATGTTAACAAGTACCGGCCATTTATTGGCAAACCGATTCCCGTAGAGAAGATGGCAGCGTTCGGCTCAGATAAGTGCAATGCGCAACTGGGTGCGATGGCTGATCGGCAGATTATCTTGTCACTACAAAATTATGCTACACTATCTGGTCACGCTGACTTAGTAAAAAGTGCGTCGGTAATTTTACCTACTATCTACAGTCGGATGACACAGGATGAGTCACTTCCCCTTTTGGTAGAGTCTGGGGCTTGTGATTTCATAGACAAAACAGCAAACGAAGACGCTAGGATGCTTGCAGCTTACATTTACCCAGAACATTCTTTGAGTAAACAAGCTTGTGACGACCGTAGTTTTCTGAGTTGTATTCGTGGGCACAGTGCTCCCGAATCATTACCGTTTGAAAAATCAGCTTCGTGTGGCGAGGCTGCAACAGAGCTTGCTAAGGACTACGCAATGTATAAATTAGCAGCTTTGTGGCGAACAGCCGCGTCGGACGTAGATTTTCCATTGACAGTTAGGCTAAGTCTTCGTCAAAATCAATGTCTTGTTTAATTAGTAAACTTTGACGGACTTTAAACCGTTTTTTAGCAAGGAGTGCAAAATGCCACAGGCAAGCACGACAACCAAATCGTTGCAATCAATTGGCCGCTTTTTGCAGGAAGTAGGGGACTTCAATAAAGCCGCCGCCGAAGCTCATACTGAGCCCGGTAGCGTCGGTGGTCCGACTACACACCCTGTGAAGCAGGTTGATGATTTTACAGAAGAGGCGAAGGAAGGATTTCGCTCAGCAGAAAATGATGCTGACGTGAAGGCTGACCAAGGCCCTGCTTCTGTAGACAACACCCCTGCGGGTGTTGCAGACAAGAAAGCAGAGGCTCTGAGCGGCAAGTCCGAATCTGGTGACATTAACCCAGCCGGAACTGCTGCCAGTGATCAGCTTCAAATTGGAACCAAGAAAGAGCCAACAGGGCAAGATCCTTCTGTAGAGACAGGATCAGCCAAGGCGGAAAAAGAAGATCCAGCATCGGCTCCTGCCGGTCAGATGGGTCATTCCACCAGCCCGGCTCGTACCAACAACAGCGAACTTGACGGATTCAAGTACGCAGAGCTTAGCTTAGATCAGCACATGAAAGTTGCTAGTGATCTTGCAAACCAAGTTCTGGTTGGAATTTCACACCTCCAAAAAAAAGCTGAGCTAAAAGGTGACCAAGATAACTTGGACACCGATGGCGATGGCAAAATTGAGGGATCTGACTTAGCCGCCCTTCGTAAGAAGAAAGACGACAAGAAGGATTCGGATTGCGATAAAGAAGCTGCGGACTTGGCCGGTCAGGCTGGCTGGGAACTTGCTGGATTGCTTAGCGGCGATTTCGACAAGCGAGCTGCAGATTCTCTTGTGCAAGATACGCTTGAGAAAGTAATCCATACCGCAAACTCAGACGCGGAAAAGGTTGCAGAGTATCTTGTTAGTTACGCACAAGAGACTGACAATATCAAATCCGCTATGGGTGATATGCCTGAAGGCATTCCTCCGGAAGCGATCGGTGCGGGCGAAGCTGCCCCTGCCGGTGCAGAGGAAGAGATGGCAGGAGCTATGATGGGTGGCGAAGGTGCAGCAGGCGACGATGCCGAATTGGCTCAGCTTGTCCAAGTACTTGAGCAGCTTGGAATTACTCCTGAAGAGCTGGAGGCGGCGATGGCTGCTGAAGGTGGCGGAGAAGCCATGGGCGGAGAAGCCATGGGCGGAGAAGCCATGGGTGAAGAAGCCATGGGTGAAGAGGCTATGGCAGATGAAGCTGCGGGCATGGAAGTTGAAGCTGCTGCAAAGCAAGGTTCAACTGGAAAAACTACTCGCGATTACATCCAAGAAGTTTTGGAGCGATCGCGTAAGTAGTCGCTATTCCTTTTACATTAACAAATTTACGGAGGATTCCGTTATGAATACTAAACTTGCTGCTCAGACAGTTGAGTTCGTTGCCGCAAGTTCGGCATTGAACGACCGCTTGATGGGCGAAGTTCAGCAAAGCCGTTCGGAAAAGAGTGCTGCAGAAGCTAAGCTTCAAGGCGTTCTAGACTTGATGGTTTCTACCGGCAGTGTTTCCCCTCACCAAAAGCAGGCAGCTGCTGGTATGTTGGGAAATCACAGCCAAAGCTTGGATCTCCTCGTCAATGCAATCAATAAGATGCAAAGCTACAAGCAAGCATCCGAAAAGAGTGCATCCGACTTGGGGCAAGCCGTCAGCGAGAAAGAGGCTGGATTTAATCCAAAATCTAAACCGCAGGACAGCTTGAGCAGTCCTTACGTAGGACGTCGCTCTTCTGAAAAGAAGGCTTCGGACTTGGCGATTCTGGCAGTTTTGAACTCACCTAGTTCTTAACTTTTTACTAAAAACAAAAGGCTCTGAGCCTTAATCGGTTCAAGGAGGATTATTATGGCCGCTCCACGGCAAATGACAGCCAATACTCTCAACGCGTTGAAGGGTTGGCCCCAAATGAACGCGGTAGATTACCACAGCTCTTTCGATAGCGGAATTCCTGCTGGTGATCTCCCCGTACTTGCAGGTTCTGTTGTATCACTCAACGCTGCTGGCAAGTTTATTCTTGGCGTAGGAACTGACGCAGTAATGCCAATGTTCCTATTCAACAGTTCGGACGATCCGGACGTGACAAACGATGGCGGAGATGCTTCGACTGACGCAGGAAACTGGGTTGCGATTTCTCCGACTGGGCAAGCTATGGCTTTAGTTGCTGTAGGTGCTTACGAGCTAACCAGTACAGCTTTTGTCGCAGGTGCTTACGCTCCTAACGACATGCTCACTTCGGACAAGTCCGGCAGTCCTGCTCCTGGCAAACTCAAAGTTGGTACTGTCTACACCGACATGATCGTGGGAGTTGTTTCTCGCGGCGTTGTAAACAACGGTTACGGAAAGAATGCTGTAGCGTTCTGGCCTACACCTGTATTCCCTACCTAATCTAACAACCCATCTTTCCAGTACGGGAAGATTCAATAAACAGGAGGTTTCCTCATGGCTAATTCAGCAATGACGCAAGAAGAAAGCAAACTTCTTAGTCAAGCGATCTTCGAAAAACTATCTTCAAACGAGCCAAGTCTCGTGAAGCAAGCTGAAGACGCAGTCAACGATTTTACTCGGACCAAGATGCGTGAAGACGGTTTCTATCGTCGTATCATGCCACCTATTCCGATCAGCAATGACGATCTCGATCGTCAGGTCGACACCGACAAGCCTGTCAAGATTGTTGACAAGGAACCAGATAGCCCTGCGGCTGTTTCGATTCCTTTCGCAACACTCCCGACTAACTTGTACATTCGGGGCGATCGTTACAAAGTTCACTTCGATCGAATTGTGACTCCAAAGTTCACAAAAGACGTCGATGAGCTTCGAACTTACTACATGGACATTCGTCAGGTTCTTTCTGACAATGCCATCAAAGACATGCTGGCAGAAGAAGATGGCAAGTTCATCTCTGCTGTCAACACTGCTCTTGTCGGTCCTGGCCTGACTGTTCCTACCTCAGGAACTGTTCAGTACCAGCAAATTGCTGGTGGTATCACTCGTGATACTCTTTGGGACAGTCTCAAAATCATGCCGAACACTCCTTCGAATCTCGAAGTTCATTGTGTTCTTCTCAACAACATCACCATCAAAGAAGTGGCTAAGTTTAGCCGCAACGAGATGGGCGGAGACCTCTCTGAAGAGGTTATGCGTAACGGTTGGACGTTGAGTGAGTGCATGGGCGTCAAGTGGGTAATCACGATTAAGAAGGGCCTTGTCCCGACTAATACGTTCTACCACTTCGCCGATCCTAAGTTCATCGGTAAGAGCTACATGTTGGAAGACACGACGATGTACATTCGTCGCGAAGCTTACTTCATCGAGTTCTTTGCGTATGAGTCACTCGGCGGATCTATTGGCCATACCTCTGGTTTGGCTCGAGTAGATTTCGTTTAATTGTCATGGTTGCGGTAATTGGTCCCTCCTTCGGGAGGGACTCTTTGCCCTCATTTAAGGAAAACAATCAATGGCAGCCGCATTTTCAGGCCCGTACGTGGATACAAGTCTTTCGACTCGTGCTCCTTTTAGTCAGACAGCCGCTCCAGCTCCGGTAACAAACCCTAGGGACTTATCGGCAAACCGAGCGTATACTGTAGACCAAGTGGCACCTGCTCGTTCACAAGACTATACTTCACAGCAGGCTGATCCTAAACCGTTTCCCGGTGCTGTGTCAGAATCTTCGAGCTACGATCCCTATGCAAATGGTGGTGGTGTCTCGTCATTTTTGGCTAACTCCGGAAGTTAAAATCCAGAATTTGGAGCTATAGATATGTCAAGTTTGCCTAACCCGCAAGATGCTTATGACCAGCTTTTCCAGAACGTGCATGCTGAAGTATTCTTCGGCAAACTTGCAAGTTACGGTATCAAAGCGACAACGCAGAAAGAAGCTACAGATCTTCTCGGACTTTCACAAACCCTTCGACAATTCGACGGTGCTGAGAAAGTTGCAGCAGACAGCAGCCGATTCGGGGGAGCTGTTTCAGCTCTCAATAACATTACTACCCAACCAACCACTCCAGCTCAGCGGCATCAGGCGCAGGAGCAGGCCATTAAACAAGCAGCCTCGCAGCTCGCACAGGACCCCAGCATCTACAATGCTGTGATCTCGTTGAAAGCACACGAAGCCGCTGTTTTGGCCGGGGCTGAATAAGGAGATACTTTCCATGGCTACTATGGACACAACCTGTCTGTATTCGACAGTGAAGAATATTAGTGGGGGAACAATGATCTACGGATTTTTGCCACCTCATGGCCGCGAGTTAGAGAATAACGAAGAATTTACCGTATTCGGTGATATTCGTCAAAATCTCGGCGGAAATCGTGGTTCGGAGCGTAGCGTTCATCGTCGCGATAACACTGCGTTTGAAGCTGCGATTGAATCGGGAAAGTTGGAGCTGTTGAATACTCCAGCGCAGATTCTGAAGGACGCCGTAACTGGTGCCCCGCAAATGTTTGTTCTGACAAGCGGAACTCTGACAACAAATGACCCTTGCTGGTATAGCTCAGTCTAAGTTTTATTTGTTGCCAATTAAAATTTAAAGGCTGATCGGTTACACTGTAGCCGATCAGTCTTTTTTTATGGGGTACCGCATGAAGTTAAGCTTGTTTACGCCTACGCATAACACTCAATACTTACAAGATGCGTACGCCTCGATACGTATGCAAAATTACGAGAATTGGGAGTGGGTGATCTTGCCGAACGGGGCTAGCACAAAAGTCCCCGAGAACATCGCAGCTGATCCCAAGGTTAAAGTAGTTGAAGGTAAGCGTAACCTCCACAATATCGGCGCACTCAAGCGGGCGGCCTGCGACGCAGCCTCCGGTGATGCCTTCGTCGAGCTAGACCATGACGATATGCTGGCACCGGCTTACTCCCTTAGGGCCATTGCCGACGCTTTTAAGCGAAACAACGCGGGGTTTGTATTCTCGGATGCGGCTGTTTTTAGATACAAACGGAAAAGTCCGTACTATTCCGCTTTTAGCTACAGCGGACAGCACGGCTGGGAGAACTATGACGTCGACATCTATGGTAGGTCACTGAAGGCTACTCGTGCCTTTAAGGTGTCTCCCAGATCTCTTTGCGAGATTTATTACTCACCGGATCATGTCCGGTGCTGGTCCCGCAAGGCTTATTATACGGCAGGAGGCCACAATCCTAGCCTCTCCGTCGCGGACGATCACGAGTTGATGGTTAAGACTTACCTTGCTGGGTTTAACTTTGAGCATACTGGCGGGTGCCATTACTTGTACCGGATGTTTGACCGCAATACCGTAATCGCTCGAAACAAAGAGATCCAGAAGCAAACTCGAAAAATCAAGCAAGAGTCGCTACCTAAGCTCATCCGCGAGTGGGCTTCTCGTAAGCCAGCAGGCACCTTAGACCTAAGTGAACTAAAGGCGAGCGGCTGGACTGCGGACAAGCATTTAGAGCAGGGCTTGGGCGTTGATCAGTACGCCGCGATTGTTGCAGACAGCGAGTTGCAGAAGATGACCGGAGAGCAAGTAAGGGAGTTCATGAACTTTGCTTACGAGGGGCTAATTGCTGGGGGTTATTTGTCAATTGTTGTACCAGAGGTCCACTCAGGTATGGGATACGGCGATGTTGAGTGGAAGTCTCATTTTTCCGCTACAAGCATGGGTCCTTATACACGTAAAAATATGGCAAAAGCCAATGGGAATATTAGGTGTCGGTTCCAGCAAGTTGCTCTAACTGAGGTTTACCCATCGGACTGGCACCGCGATAATGGATTTAAGTATTTAAGATTTGACCTAGCGGCCTTGAAGGGGCAGCGACATCCAGGTATCCAGCACATCTAATCCGCGGGATTGATGTTGTCTCGGCGTAGCTTATTCGCCAAAATAATGAGCAGGCACTCTGTCAAGGTTGAAGAGTGTTTTTAAAAAAAATCGAAAGGATTCGACCATGGCGATCGCCGACGACTTTAGCGTGGCAGTTAACGGGGACATTCGTCACGTTTCCGGCTCAACCACATACACAGTTCTACAATTTCACCGGTTTTTACAGGATCTAGCGGATGACGCACAGGCTTCTGGTAATGACCTTCTTGATATCACATCATCTACTCCGTCTGACCGTTCGACGGACAACATTATCTCGCTCAACTCTCCGTATAATATTGATGATACGGTAGCTGAGTACTTGTACGACGGTTCTATCACGCAGACTGGTGGCAACACAGTCTATTCTGGTCTGCGAGTTCTTGGTGCGGTGAACACTGCCGCAACGCAGCTATTCATTATTCAAGACAACGGGCTGTACCAGTTCACTACGACACCGTCTGCTCCGTTTTGGGGCACGCAAGGCAGTGGTGGCTACAACGGTAACGCCGCTCAGGGTATTCTCATGCGTTGCCTTGTGAAGTCACGAGACAACGGTGCGGACATTGACGGACAACGTATTCGAGTGCAAGCTCGACATTACGGCGACACGTATGACTTCTTTAACGTGACACTGGGCCAGGGCGAGTCTGTGGCTGCTATCTCGACCACGCCTGACGCACAGAACGATACGGCACAGGGAACTGTGACGGCGTATTCCGACGTTCTCAACAGCGGTGGAACAGCTAACGCACCAACCGGTGGTTACCAAACTATCGACCTGAACAACGGTAACGGTGCCCAACCTTACTATTCCAAGTGGACCTACGGTTCACAAGCAAGCGGACTGAAGGCTATTTGGGAATACACGAAGGATTTGACGGGAATGTCTCCGTCGCTGTCAGCCAAGACAACTGATTCGCTGGACGGCGGACTTTTCCTTGGAATTACTCACGACCTGAATTACGACAACGAGTCGGGTGGTCCCTTCTCGGAGCGTGAGACTGTTGTGTGGGGAACAAAGATTTTCTACGACACACTGGTAAGCGGTCCGTTCACGGCCGGTAACTACGTGACGATTGGTTCCAGCGGCGCAGCTGGTCGCGTGATGTACGACAACGCAGTCGGCGGGTACTTAATCATTGCATTGGAAGACACGTCGATTACCGTGTTGAACAATGACGTCATCACCGAGTACGCGGGGCCGGGTGCCTCTGCCAGCTCAACTACCGCTGTGGTAGACACAGGCGGCGGTGCTGTCGAAGACAATGATAAGTCTGGCGGTTCTGGTCTTTTGCTTGCGTTGAACGACCTAGGGGCCACTGGTGACATGTGGCTGCAGCTTCTGACTGGTTCGGCTCCTCTGGATAACCTGCCTTTGATTGGAGTTACTTCGGAAGCGTCAGCAGACGTAAACGGCTCTGCTGTTTCTCGTACCGTTCCTAAAATCTTCACGGGTGCCTTTACTGGTTCGTACATCGGTGCGTTCGGTATCGGTATCGACGTAGATGACTTGTCGGCTACGGATACGCTTGAGGATTTGCTTGCGGTTACGCAGACTCCGCCGAACAACGTGACCTTCGCAGTTACCGGTTTGGTTTCGGGCGAGGACAGAGTTCTCGTCGGTCCACGTAGTGCAGGTACGCTGAATAAGGCACAGGACACGTTGAGCGGTACGCTAACCGACAACGTGACGACTGCTGTTGGGACTACCAGCTCGATTCCTGTGGACACTCCCGCGGTCGGAACCGTGCGAATTGAAGACGACAATGGTGTCTACACTCGACAGGCTTACGCGTCGTACACGGGTTCCACGTTTACGTTGTCGGCAGCCTATCAGGGCTCGGACAATGCGGATGCCAACTCCGGAAACGACTTGTTCATCTCTTACATCGACGAGCTATCCTCGGGAACTACTGCATCGTTCACAACGATCTATAGCTCCAACCGAGATCTTTTTGTTCGTGTTCGAGACGGCGGTGCTAGTCCGATCAAGACGTTTGAAATTGGTGCGACGTTGACAGCTACCGGCGGTACGGTTGCTGCGATCCGCACGTCTGACGCGTAACGGGTTAACTTATGGTTTGAGCTTAGACCAGCGAGGAACTACGCCTCGCTGGTCTATTTGTATTGAGGGCACTGATGGCGTACAGCGACGACATAAACGCTTTGAACCCCGACCACTATTGGTCGTTTGATGGTAATTCAAACGACAGTGTCGGCAGCCTCAACGGTACAAACACCACGGTCATTTTCACGAACGCTGCTCTAACTAGAGACGCGAGCAACTGTGCTACTATGACAGCTAACGGTTCTCGTATTTCTTTTCCGTCCGATTTTATTTTAAACGGCCAAGCAAACCGCAAGTGCGTAGCGGGCTGGTTTAGCGTAAACAGCATTCAGCCGCCGCCAAAAAGAATTTACGGCGAGGGCACTGACGGAGTAACTACTCCGTTGTTCCAGCTAGTGCTGGCGTACGGCAACACTTTTATGTTCGAGGTAATTGACAACGACTTCGCGACTGGGAACACAATTTTTAACTGCCAAGTCGTCGGCAGCAATGTCGCGGTTGCTGATCGAATTTACCACCTTTGCATGACTTTTGAAGGCGATGCATACTCTAACGAAATTAGGTTCTTCATAGACGGCGTACAGCAAACTATTGAGATACCCGACCCTCCGACTATTGGGGTGAATGACATCGGTGCGAGGGGTCAGGCACAGCTAGGTGACCCGTCGGGAGCTTCTGGCGTCGGAGGTGAGACACTTTTGCTACAAGCCGCCGACGAAAGCAGCTACCAGTACTGGGTGGCCTTCTCCGGTGCTGACGCAGTTTTGACTGACACAGAAATCAGAGAAACTTTGTTTGAGAAAGGTGCCTTAGCTGACTTCACCGTCAGTACAAATACAGAAGCGAATATGCAGTCAGCTTTAAACGCCATCACTTCTTCGCAGGGCAACTCTCCTTGCTGCATTGAGGTAGAGGCAGTGTCCGGTGGCGGGGATTTCACCCTGACTAGCGACAAAGTATTTGACGATTTAGCGTCAATTCATTTTAGATACAACGGAACATCCGGCACTCTGACCGTCGTCAATACCACAGGAAACGCAAGTATAGGTTCATCTCCGTTCGGCGGAACGTTGCGAATTGCTGAAAGGCAGACCCTCACGGTTACGGCTGTCGATTTGCGTACTGGCGATCCGGTGCAAAATGCTCGCGTGTATATCGAGGCGGCAGCTGGTGGCGATTTAGCTGCAGGCACGGAGATCATGAACGAGCTGACAAACGTGTCTGGAATTGCAACAGTCACGTTTGATTACGTGGTCGATCAGCCGATTGTAGGACGGGTCCGGCAAGGCACAACTGAGCCGTTTTATAAGACGGGAACCATAGCGGGACCGCTGGCAGCCGAAGCATTAGATGCTGTCATCCTTCTAGTGGAGGACGAGTAATGGCAATAACACGAGTCGGACATACCGCTGCAAGCACAAACAATGTGCCGGGTGCTACCGTGGCAGTTCCTTCAGGGACTACCACGGGCGACGTGATGATGCTTTATCTAGAGTGTGACGGTAGCAACGGTTACCAAGCACCTACAGGATTCACACAGGTTTATCCCAACCAGATCGTAGGTACACACACCTCGAGTGTGCATTACCGAGTCGTTCAGGCTGGAGATCCATCTAGCTACTCAGTAAGCACAGCCGGTTCCAACGAACGCGGCAACATTTACTTCATCACTTATCGTGACGTAGACATATCCAATCCGGTCATTACTTCTA
>Ga0233415_10000485_pt1 | contig 18536 bp, 24 predicted proteins | sample Na_anoxic_12_MG_FD_188631 | JGI IMG/M metagenome (GOLD analysis project Ga0233415, IMG submission 188631) | Seawater microbial communities from Saanich Inlet, British Columbia, Canada - Na_anoxic_12_MG | ecosystem: Environmental > Aquatic > Marine > Inlet | place: Canada: British Columbia... | reverse complement strand
TTGTGTTGATATTAGGTTGGTTTTCTAATTTATCTATTTTGACCTTTAAATCTTCATTTTCTTCTTTTTGATGCAAGTGTTCTTCTTTTAATTTTTCAAATAACAAACGAAGTTCCATCTCCTCTGGTGTGGGTTCTTTAATTTCACATGGATATTTGCGGTTCAAATGATTCGTTAATTTTTTATTAGTTTGAAATGATAACTCACATCGTTTGCATTTGTATTTATATTTTGTATTTGCATTTTTTTCTTCTGGAGTAACACATGGGATTTTACGATTTATATGAATGTTAAAATTCGCATTTGTGGTAAATGTTTTACGGCAAGTTGGGCAAGTTTTATTATTTTCCATTTTTGTATAATATGTTATAATTTTAATATATTTTCTTAATATCTTGCTAATATCCTGCTAATATCTGGCGAATATCCCGCATTTCTTGCTAATATCTGGCTAATTTCATTCTAATATGATGCTAATATCTTGCCAATGTCTGGCTAATATCTGACTTTTCTTGCCAAAATAATTATTTTAATATTTTATGTATTGATTTGAGTCTCATTTGCGTCTTATATGTATTTATTTTATATTATTTATCAACCGTATATTTTTTTACATTAGGCAAAACAAGCTGGGGAAGGGGATCTGAAAATCGACCCTTTTTTGAGGGTGGGTGTTTTTTGTTTATAATTTTTATTTCCGAGAATATTGAACATCCTGGATTTTTTTAGAAAAAAACAAAAACAAAAAACAAAAAAAACAAAAACAAAAAACAAAAACAAAAAACAAAAACAAAAACAAAAAACAAAAAACAAAAACAAAAAACAAAAAAACAAAAAAAAATGATTTATATTTGTACGCAACCATATTCACAGTAGAAAAGAAAATGGTTGCGTACAAATATACCAAATATACCAAATCTACCTTTATTGGAAGTGGGGACGAATTGTTAGACGTCACGGAACTGGATTGTTCTTATTGTAATATTACCTCGTTTGAAGGACTCAATGCACCCAATTTAACCACGCTTCATTGTTCTAATAACAACCTGACTTCCTTTCAGCATTTGAATTGTCCCGCGTTAACCGAGCTGACTTGTTCTAATAACAACCTGACTTCCTTTCAGCATTTGAATTGTCCTATGTTAACCACGCTTGGTTGTTCTCATAACAACCTGACTTCCTTTCAGCATTTGAATTGTCCCGCGTTAACCACGCTTCAATGTGATTATAACAAGCTGACTTCCTTTCAGCATTTGAATTGTCCCGCGTTAACCACGCTTCAATGTGATTATAACAACCTGACTTCCTTTCAGCATTTGAATTGTCCCGCGTTAACCACGCTTCAATGTGATTATAACAAGCTGACTTCCTTTCAGCATTTGAATTGTCCCGCGTTAACCATGCTTCGATGTTCTGGTAACAAGCTGACTTCCTTTCAGCATTTGAATTGTCCCGCGTTAACCATGCTTCGATGTTCTGGTAACAAGCTGACTTCTTTTCAGCATTTGAATTGTCCCGCGTTAACCATGCTTCGATGTTCTGGTAACAAGCTGACTTCTTTTCAGCATTTGAATTGTCCTGCATTAACCACGCTTCAATGTTATAATAACAACCTGACTTCCTTTCAGCATTTGAATTGTCCCGCGTTAACCACGCTATATTGTTATCATAACAACCTGACTTCCTTTCAGCATTTGAATTGTCCTGCATTAACCACGCTATATTGTTATCATAACAACCTGACTTCCTTTCAGCATTTGAATTGTCCAGCGTTAACCACGCTTCGATGTCATAGTAACGAATGGGAGTTTATTCCTCCACACATCAATCGACTTTTGAATACAACCAGAAACACACAAAATGTATATTCCGATGGGCAAAACGTGCATAACCACCATATCCAAGAAAGCATTCGCAGTTCCATCCAAGCAGTCCTGTCGAAAAAACCTTGCATCGCCGCGGAAAACCTCTACGAAACCGTTTTGGCAGACACGGTGCTAACCACGTTAACCAAGGAAATATTGGTGGATTACTGCAAGGAAACCACGGTGCATTCCACGCTGCAAATCACCTTTGAAGAATTGCTGGTGCATGTATTTAGTCGCATTGAGTGCAATGCGAACAAAGAGGAAATAAAAAATGTATTGAATGCAGAAATGTCCGATTCGGTATGCAAGTGCTTCACGGGACGCATGTCCCGCCTCATCAACTGCTTGAACGGATTCGACGACCTGGTAAGCATTCGCATCTCGGATACGGAGCAGATTGGCCAAGTCATTGGCATGATAAAAGAGCAGCTGGATATTGAGAATAAATATACGGTGGAAAGGCACAGGGAACTGGCCCAAAAAGAATTAGAGGCGAGAGACTACTCGGAGGAAGTCATTACGGAGTGGATAGCGTTTATTGAATGAGTATAAAATATTATTTATTCGCGGGATTTTGCTTGCACGCCCGCACATGGGCCGACAGCGACGCCTTGCTTCCCTTGCCGACGAAATTGCAGTACTTGCACTTGTTGGTCTCCTCGCACTGCATCACATTGTTTTTTTCCAACACTTTGCGTATGGTATGGTGCTGCAACGTCTCTACTCGGTCCGTCAGCGTCCGCGCGTTTAAACGAATAATTTCTACGATTTCCTTTTTACTCCGTTGAAACTCGGTATAGTCGCTCATCAGCGACTCCAAATCGTCTTTGCAGATGGATACGCTCTGAGTGGCCGCCATGACGTGGAGACGCGGGGCCAAAGCCGTAATCATGTCCACGCCAATCTGGATTTTCTCCGCACTATACTCGCAGTTGGGAATATACACGTGAATCAAATTTCGCTTAATATCAATCTGAAAATTGTTCTTGTAGGTGATGCCAGTGCTCTGCGACAAAAAAATCCCGTGCTGGCCTTGCGCCTCTACATCTCGCTCGAACTTTTCAATTTCTAGGGTTGGCACGGTCTGCGCGTAATCCTTGTTTTCAAACAAAATGGTCGCCTGGTTTGCGTCCCGCCGATTCAGGCGAATGTCGCAGGTCGACGCCTGCTTTCCCACGTCCAGCACCTCGTCGCTCGGATACATTTTCTGCAACAAAGTCATCAGGTGGTTCTCCGAGACGGCGCCCTTGGCCGACGACTGGTACTTGTACTTGTTTAAAAACGCACTCAGATCCGTGTTCAAACTCGACTGGGTGGAATGCGTCTCGGTCAGCTTGTCGCGAATCTGGCCCATGTGTGTGGTGGTGCGCTCCTCGCTGTTTTGGATGTACGTCATGATGGGCTGCTGCACCTGCGTAATCATCGCGCCAATCTGCCGATCAATCATGTCGTAATATTCCTTGAACGAACGGTCGTCCCGCGAAATATTATTCAGCAACGTGCTGGTGTCTTGCTTGATGGAGGTCTTGAGGCCGTCCAAACACGTATCGATTTTCGTGTATATTTGGCTGCTGGACTTGGGAACAATCTCGTTGATGAGCAGGTGGGTCTTGTCGATAAGCGCGTCGCTGTTTTTCTCCAGAATCGTGTGCAGCGTTTCGTTGTTGGCGAGTGCCACGTTGGAGATGTTGAGCTTCAATTCTTCCAAATAATCCCGCTTGAACTCATGGAACTTGATTACCAGCCCCTTCATGGCGTTTTCGTGGTGAATCTGCATGTCGCGCTTCATCGTTCCAACCTCGGAAGTCAAAGTGGTCAGCATGCCCAGCATCTTGGAATTCGCCGTGGAATTCATCGTGTCGGACAGGTTGGTGGACAACTGTTTCATGATATTGACAAAAACCAAGACGGTGGTCTCGGCGTCCAGGTGCGGATTCTCCCGAAAATAACCCACGATTTCTGGATCGGCCAGCGTGATTGTATTTGTCGCCTTTTCACCATTTCCGTTCGATTTATTGTTTGACGACGACTTGTTTTGAGTTGCTGCTGCCGCTGTGGGCGCTGTTGCCGTCGCCGTCGCCGTCGCCGTCGCCTTTTGTGTTGTCGCGGAAAAATTCAACGTTGCCATTTATTATTATGGACATTTTCTCTTTAACTCATTTTCGAACCAAATTTGCCAGTTTTTGCAGTAGTTTTTCCAATTTTTTGGTAAAATTGGATTGCGAATTTATCGAGAGAATCTGGGAAAAAAATATTACCCATATTAATAATGAGTGCTTGCAGTAAATACACCATCATCAATAACAAGACCAAACTTGCGTTGCGCAATGTCAATCTAGGCACCGTGGTAAATACCTTGTGCTGTCCTGTCGCAGAGTTGCCGTTTTACGGCATCGCCACGTCGCCTGGCACAACGTTTATTGAGGATTTTGTCATGCCCTATGAGGGAGACTTTACCACTAGGTTTTCCTTTATCGATTTCATTATTTACGGGGCGGGTGGAGACGGCGCGACATTGGACGGCACCGTTCAATTTGGCGGAGCTGGGTCGGGGGCGTATTTGGCGGCCTCTATTCCGTACGAATTAGACAACTCTAGCGGCCACATCAAGAGCATGGTATTCAACGTGGCCGACCACGGCACGGGCAGTCCCACGTTTGTGTTGATTCGATACACCAACAGGTCCACGATTCAACTGTCTAGTGGCGGCGGACTTACCACGACCACCACGGCGGGAGGTACGGGCGGCGTTACTCAAATAACAAACGCAAGCAATATTTCGTTTAAATATAATGCGGTCGACGGGGAGGTGGGCGGAGCTTTAAATACCTCTGGAACAAACAACGGATATACGGTGAGCGGTTCGGGCGCCATCAACGTCACTAATGCAGGGAATCCAGTGACAAATACCAATACGCCCGTGGCGGCAACCTATGAAGTTCAAATGTCGGCATCGGCCACTATTACGGTGACAATAAAGAGCTCGGGAGGAGGCGAAGATCAACCAGGCCACGGCAACGTCTCCAACACCTCCAACACCTCGGAAAAACTGTATGGATATATCGGCGGCGGCGGCGCGCCTGTGTCGTCCAACTACACGGGTGCAGATAATTATAGTGCGTCCAGTATCCAGTATGGATCCAAGGGAGCGATTTTGTGGACCGTGTCGAATTCCGCTGCTTTTCCAGTCAATATCTCGGCTTGATGGAGCTTTTTTATTTTACATTATTGTTAATTATTGTTAGACATTCGTCGAAAAATAATTGAAAGAACCACATCTACCCCACCCGCAAATTCGGGTTCATGCACACGTCGTTAGTGGGAAACACGTCTCCCGACATGCACTGGTCGTTTGCTCCCACTGGCGCGCAGCTGCGTTGTCCCTGCTCCTCGCCAATGAAACAGTAACCCGCTTTTCCCGCGGTGGAAGAAGACCCGTACGCGTCCACGGGCTCAATCCCGCTTTCCCCGTTTTGCTGGTTTTGCTCGTTCATGTGTGACTCGGCGTCGTTCAAGGCGCGCTGCAGCGTATCGTTTCGCACGTCTGTCATCTGGCCCTGCTGCTTCTGGCTGCCGTAATCAATCTGGCTGCCGCCCTGCTGCATTTGCGACTGGATACTTTTACCAGATCCCGTTTTGGCCGAACTCGTCGCGCCAATGGGCGTGACACCTGTTGCTTCGCTTTCTATCGTGTCTGTCACGTCGGTAACGCCCTCGGCTGTTTTCCCAGCAACCGTGCTAACACCCGTGGCGCCAATGTTGGCGGTTTGCTTGACGGTTTCGAGTGTGGAAAACCCGAGGAATTTAAAGATTTTGGCAAAAACGTCTAGAATGGGCTTGAACAAAAGAGTGATTTGCCCTATTCCTTTAGCAGCCGTGTCTGTACCTTTAGCGAGCATGCTAAATACATTTATTCCTAAAAACGCGAGAACTAGAACAACGATGAGCCACGTGGACCAGGACAAGGACGTAATGGTAGACAAGATGCCTGTACTAGCTGATGCGGCGCTTGTTGCAGAGCTAGTTGCCGAGGCGAGAGCAGACCCGAGGGCAGACCCAGATGCATTGTTTAAACTACGCTCGTACTGGTTGGAATTCATTTTATTTTACGCGTTTATGTTATTTGCGTGAAAAAAAGCATAAATAATATATAAAGACAACACCAACAAACAACCAAGTGGCATGACGGACAAATTCCCTCAAGACTTGAAAGCAAACAACAAATCTCTTTTTTTGCATTCCCAATTAAAAACGCCGTATGATTTTGCAAAATTTGGAATTCACAACAATCATGTTCGTGGTTACAATGTGCATTATTGGTCATCGTATGCTACTTACAAACAATTGAAAGACAATGGGCTAGTAACTACAAAAAACGAATGCAATTATTTACAATGTTGGAGTAAGTGTTTCAATCGAATAAACGCATTAAGCTGCGAACCTGGTCTTTTTGTACGGTATGTGGAGCGCTGGGGAAAACAAGGACTCGAATGTACGTTGACGACTTTTTAGAAGATTACCAAAATAATATTACCATAAGAAAAGAAAAGAAAAGAAAAATAAACAATGACGAAAGATAAACAACGGATTGCGGCTGCGCTAACAATTATAGTCATTCTTTTCGCCGCGTATTTCATTTTTTCCATCACGACAACCTCGAAAAAAGAGGGCCTGGCCAACTTTAATCTGAATAGCGCGGGCGATTATCCGAGCACGGTGGACGACCCAATTTTAGACAGTTTCAAGCACACGGGGCACAAGTACGCGTCCAATGACAACTCGAGCGGGATTTGGTGGTACTATCCCATTTTCGAGGTGGGCAGCTACGAGCAAATCACCAACAACCTGCGGTACCGCAACAACCCCGACGAAGGCACGTGCTCGCGCGCCGACATGTGCGGCGCCCTGTATCGCCGCAAGAAAAACAAGTCCAACATTACGCCGCCGCTGCCCGAGGCAAAAGAGGGAGCTGGGTCGCGCGTGAATTACTACCGCGCCAAGCCCAATACGTTGAGTTTAGATGAATGGCCGCGCAACAACGACCTTGCCTTTTCCATTCCCACCAACGAAAATATTTTGTATTAATTGTATCATAAAATAACAACACAATATAAATAGAAAAAGAAAAGAAACAATGATTCAGGCATACCACTATACTTTTTTATACGCATGCATCGGCGTAACGCTGTTGGTGGCGTTTTTCACCATTGGTGTGCCCAATACCAACGCGGTCGGGGCGTCCATCGCGTGCTACTACCTGGTGGCCGCGGCGGTCCTGATTCTGGCTGGGCAGTCGGCCGCCACCATTACCAATCTGTCGTCGGGGCTCGTCAAGATGCTGCCTTTTTTAAGCATCTTTGGCATCGTCATGTACTCGGGCATTTTAATGAGCGTGTATTTCGACCAAATCGCGTCCAACCAGGTATCCGAGTACTACTATAATTTTTCCAAGGTGTCGATTATTTTAATCATGATTCAGATGGGCGTGTTTTTGCGCGCATTATATAGTAAAGGCGTCGACAACATTTCGCGCCAAACCATGGCAATCCTGGGGCTGCTCGGCACGGTAAACCTGATTACGGTCATTACGCTGGGAATCACGTTAAAGTATTATACAACAGATTGTTAGGTTTATTTTGTTCCTATAAAAATCTAATTCACTACACTACACTACTCTTCCTCGTCCGAATTCGTCAATGCCCCAGCTACCAAATTGGGGCAAATGACGCGGATGAAATCGCTCCTTCATTAGTTCTTCTTTAAACAGCTATTCAATAAATGCAATCCACTCCGTAATGACTTCTTCCGAGTAGTCTCTCGCCCGTAATTCTGCCGAGGCCAGTTCCTTGTGTTTTTCCACCGTATATGCTTTGGCTGCATCCAGCTGCTCTTTTATCATGCCAATAATTTGGCCAATCTGTTCCGTATCCGAGATGCGAATGCTTACCAGGTCGTCGAATCCGTTTAGACAGTTGATGAGACGGGACATGCGTCCCGTGAAGCACTTGCATACCGAATCCGACATTTCCGCATTCAATACATTTTTTATTTCCTCTTTATTTGCATTGCACTCAATGCGACTAAATACATGCACCAGCAATTCTTCAAAGGTGATTTGCAGCGTGGAATGCACAGTGGTTTCCTTGCAGTAATCCACCAATATTTCCTTGGTTAACGTGGTTAGCACCGTGTCTGCCAAAATGGTTTCGTAGAGGTTTTCCGCGGCGATGCAAGGTTTTTTCGACAGGACTGCTTGGATGGAACTGCGAATGCTTTCTTGGATATGGTGGTTGTGCACATTTTGACCATCGCCGTACACATTTTGAGTGTTTCTGGTTGTATTCAAAAGTCGATTAATGTGTGGAGGAATAAACTCCCATTCGTTACCAGAACAAGTCAGCTCAGTTAACACAGGACAATTCAAATGCTGAAAGGAAGTCAGGTTGTTATTATAACAATCAAGCGTAGTTAACATAGGACAATTCAAATGCTGAAAGGAAGTCAGGTTGTTAAAAGAACAATCAAGCGTAGTTAACATAGGACAATTCAAATGCTGAAAGGAAGTCAGGTTGTTAAAAGAACAATCAAGCGTAGTTAACATAGGACAATTCAAATGCTGAAAGGAAGTCAGGCTGGTATAATCACAATACAGCTCGGTTAAAAGAGGACAATTCAAATGCTGAAAGGAAGTCAGGTTGTTATGAGAACAACCAAGCGTGGTTAAAAGAGGACAATTCAAATGCTGAAAGGAAGTCAGGTTGTTATGATAACAATATAGTGTGGTTAACGCGGGACAATTCAAATGCTGAAAGGAAGTCAGGTTGTTATGAGAACAACCAAGCGTGGTTAAAAGAGGACAATTCAAATGCTGAAAGAAAGTCAGCTTGTTATAATCACAATACAGCGCGGTAAGATTGGGTGCATTTAATCCTTCAAAGGAAGTCAGGTTGTTATGAGAACAATCAAGCGTGGTAAGTTTGGGTGCATTGAGTCCTTCAAACGAGGTAATCCCACAATAAGAACAATCCAGTTCCGTGACATGCAACAATTCGTTATCGCTTCCAATAAAGGTAGATTTGGTATATTTGTACGCAACCATTTTCTTTTTTACTGCGAATATGGTTCAAAATAAATCATTTTTTTGCAAAATATAACAAAGCGAAATGGAACGTGACGGATTCCATCGCGTTCCATTTCGCTCATTATTTTTTAGTCATCAGTTTCCACCTGCAGACATTGTTAATGTCCGAGACGGCGCGGTACATTTTTCCGTCGTTGCCTTTTTTCTTTTTGCCGCAATACGCCATGGCAGAGTAGGCGGGGGATTTTCTCGTGCGGTATTTCTTTGTGCTTTTTTTGCTGCCGCTCACACGTCGATGACTGACCCGCTTTCTCTTTTTTGTTAGAGGCATTCTTACTATTACTTATATTTATATTTATTTATTTTATTATGAATAAATGGAAAAAAATTATTTATGGGCGCATTTCAGTAGCAACGCCAGCATGCCTGCCAGGCCCACAATCATTTCGAAATTCTTCATGTATTGCAGATTGTATAGGTGCTGGGCGTCCGAGATGCCCTGCTCGGCGCCTTCGTTGGCGTTGGCCAGACGCGCGTGGGCGGTAAACGCGCGGCCGTAGCGGTCTTTTTCTGCGTCGATTTTCTCCGAGGCGGCCCTGCTCTCGGCTTCCATGCGCTGGATGCGTTGCTCCAGGGACTGCTGCGCGGTTTCCAGGGTATTCTTGAGGGTCGTCAGCTGCGACTTGGACTCGAAAAAGAAATTGTGAAACTCGGCGACCTCGGGGTTTTTCTGGTACATGATGTAGTGCTTTTGAAAATCATCCAGCATGCCTGGGTACTGGCCGCGAATGGCTTCGAGCTTTTTGGTATAGGGGGATTCTGCAGCCAGAGACGAGACCATGTTGTTATACATGTATGTATATTTTATTTATTTATTTTCAATTTCATTTTCATTGTGGAAAGCGGAACGGCTTTTTTAATCATGGTTGTTTTGGACATGGAAATGTATTTTAGCAAATTCAGTGCTTGAAACGGGTGCGGCAGAGGTACCGTGACGGGGCCAGCTGGCGTGGGAATTTGAACCAGGTGAATGTCTGTTGCTGCGACACGCATTATAGTATCCGCATATTTTTTGATTTTTTTCTTTTTGTAAAATAAAAAAACAGTGGTTGGTGCACCATTTTTTTGTTTTATTTTTTAATTCATAATACTTGATACAATCTAAACGAGTCCCATCATTTTTTCGTACGCGGCTTCTTCGACGCGTTTTTGCTGCACCCATTTCAGGCGCTTTATCGCATTTTCTTTTTGGATGCGAATTCTCGTTTCCTCCTTGTACGCCCTCTCGTCTTCGGTTTGTCTGGCCGCCGCAGCAGCCACTCTAGCTGCTCGGTCGTCCACGTGCTTTTGCACGTACCAGTACTTGCCCGTCGTGGGACAATGAATGAACTTGTTGCCCATCTTGGTGGTCTCTAGATTCAGAAGAAAGTGGTACACGGCGTCCGAGCAGAACCATCGGTCAAAGTAGACAATGGCACTGTAGTACTTGCCGTCAGTCTTGGCGTCTGTCTTTAGCAACGGATAAATCCTGGAGACCGCGCCGTACCCCGCATTCCAAAAGGCTTGGGTAAGGTAGTCCGTGTGCTCGGTTCTGTCGTAATCCAGGTGGTGGAGTTCCACGCGGGGCAAGAAGAGAGCAAAAGAAGACATGATGCTATTATTAATTGATGCTATTATTAATTGAAGTTGATGATTTAAATTCAAATGAATGATTGATGATGTGTTGCAGTTTGCAGTTACGCAAATAATAATTCATTTTTGGAAATACGGTCGTTTTTACACCTTTACACATTTCACAAGTTTACGAAACGCCGAATTTGCGGCGAAAAAATGCATTTATTAAATAAAAAGAAAGATAAAAACCGTGTTTTTTGAATTTGCAAAAAAATGATTTTGAACTACGAAAATGTCGCGGAATGAAAAAAAGAAAGCAATGTCGAACCTCCACAATAACCAAAACCAAAACCAAAACCAAAAGCAAAACTATATCATGTATGATTTGGAGACCAATGGACTGCCCGTGCTAAATGTGTCTATTATGCAAATATCTATTTTGGACGGGGAAACTGGAGCGATATTGCTGGACGAATACGTGTGGCCGTATGACGGCGTCATTGCCGCGACCCAGTTTCACGGGATTGATAAAAAGCGACTGCGAGACAACAACGCGCTCACGCTGCCAAACCTGATGGAGAAAATCAAACGCGTGTTGCGTGAAAAGTACAGCCGCCAGGATGTGGTGTGGGTCGCGTACAACAATTTCGGCTTTGACCAGCTGGTGCTCGAGGCGAACTTTAAACGGGTGAATGGCCGCATGCCCGACAACTGGCTTTTCATGGATTTGCTGCCCATGGTGCGCAGCAAATTCTCGCTCTGCGATGGCATGGCCAACTACAAGCTGGGCACGGTATTTCACAAGCTGTGCAAGCAGCCCGAGGGAGCCCCGCCCATTGCCTTTCACACGTCGCTGGCCGACACGCAGTGTCTGTACGAGCTGTTTAAGCTGATGGAGTATTTGTTTGGCGACGAATTTCTCGAGCATACGCGGCCCAAGTTTGACAGCAGTCGCATTTTCGCTGAGCCTTTGGAAACCGCGCTGCTGGGCTACCACCCGCACATGCGTTTCGGGGACCGCGGGATGCATACAATCAAAGACATGTACGCCGCCTTTTTGACACAAGAGTGCTGCGTCAAAGAATTCAAAAAATATTTGACGCAGGAGCTGGGGGTGCGACGGACCGATCGAGCGGCGAAAATGTCCAAGCAAATGCACCTGATTCATTCTTTGTTTCACATGCCATGTGGTCTTTCCAATTAATTTTAAGGCGTCCGAAGATGCGGGATATTTCATTTTTATGTTTTTATGTTTTTTTATGTTTATGTTTTTAAATGATGTTTGCTGACGCTTTCCACCAGCAATCCGTTGGCAAACACGCCGTAGTTGGAGTATTCGCAGTCGTTTTCCAGGGCGAAATGATACACGTCAAACGTCCCCACGGGGTCGTAGGCGGCGGCGCGATCGTCAATGCACGCGGGCAGTCTATAGTGGTCGTCGGTGACGAAAATATTTCCCCACATTTCCTGGATGTTGTCTCTGACCGTGTCGTTAATGTCTTTTACAAGAATAGAGTGACTCCCCGTAAGGATTAAATCTTGAAACAGGTCTGGGTAGTTTGCTGTGGGGCACCGAAATAGCATGTCTTTTTTATTGTTATTATTTTTATAATCATTATGGTTGTTGTAGATGGGCATATGGATGATTTTTACGATTGGCTTGTAGCCACGACTGCATGTTTTCACCAAATCCCCTGACTTTAGTTCCTGGACCGCCACGTATTTTTCCTTGTTTGAAACACGGCATAATATTTGCGTGTCGGCGTTGAAGCACAACACGGGAGGATTTATTATTAACAGTTTCACGGGTTTTGTAAATTGCTCGTGGCGTCTTGTTGCAACCGCAGCCGATAGGTCCCCGCGGCAGGCGGCAACGGAGAAACAGAATACACGATTTGGCTGGTGGTAGTATTGGTTACGGTTTCTTCGCTGCTCAAATCAGGCCAAATACCCGTCTCGCGATATTGCAGCTTGTACGCGGACCCATTTTGAAAAAAGGCGGGAGTACCGGATCTATCAGCTAGCCCAGTTACGGTAAAGGTAGCACTTTGTCCTTGGTATAAGGTGGTTGGCACATGAACGTAGGTAAAATAAGTCGCGGTCGCGGCCATATAACTATATATTTAATATCTTTTATTTTATTTGTTCGTGGAAAATTGTTGTCTTGCAATATCTATTGCTGATGAAATTAATTTATTTTTTTCGCTAGATTTAAAATCAGAAAAAGACATCTTAGGCATATCGGGTTTAAAATGATTTCTATGAGGGTCATCCGCATTATAAAATTCACGACTAATATCGGCAATAATTTCAAGAAACAATGTAGTATGAGGGTTATTTTGATATACTAAGCAACTAGGCTCCGGATTTACTTCATATGGATTATTATCTCCGCAATCACAGTAAATAATTGTAGCAAAATAAGACACGTCCTTTTCATAATCAAAAATGTAATTGCTAATGACAATTAATTTATCTTCCATTTCATCAAATATAGTATCATTCAAGATACTTATATTTGCTGAAATCGTTCCTTTTTCGTACGAGTAAGAGTGTCCGTAAAATTCTTCTATGACTGCATCAGTTTGCATAATATTAATACTAAAATTTATGTTTAAGTTATTTTTATTGTTTTGTTTTACAACCATGTTGTATAAATTACGATAAAAATGCGTGTAAAAAATATATTCCATAAATAGCATTTATCTATGGAAATGAAAATTGAAGAACTACCAATTGCGGAACAGTTACCGATTGTGGAGCAGCCGCCAAAACTATCGAAAGAACAGCCAGCAAAAACAACTAAACAGAAAGCGACGCAAGCTAAAACGACGCAAGCTAAAACGACGCAAGCTAAAACGACGCAAGCTAAAACGACGCAAGCTAAAACGACGCAAGCTAAACCCTTGAAATCGGCCATGAAAACCCCGCAATCGGCTCCCAAACCCAAGCAGAGCATCACCTACGATTCCATCTTGGAAAACATGGGATTGTGCGTCTACAACGATACGCTGCACGAATTGTCTAAAAAGGTAGAGGACAAAGACCAGGAAAACGCCAACGTGTATCCGCACGTGAATAAAAAGCCACGCAACATACCGCAAAACGGATACATTTACAGTAAATTTAACAGACATTATGTGCAGCCGACGCAGACGCAGCAACCAGTGCAACCACAACCACGTATGCAACCACAACGGCCGCTAACGCAGACGCCTGCAGCCAAGGAATACCGAAATAAATTAATTCGGCAGATTGTGCACAATAATTTGGCCAAAAAACAGGTCCCACCTAACAAAACCCTAATTATTTCTAATTTTTAATCGTTTTCCCTTTCCTTTTTTTTCATTTCTATTTTGCTTTTTACAATAAGGGTATAGGCACTGTTAATTTCTTGCATTAATTTTGTAGCAGCCCCCAAATGTCCTGGATTTTTATCTGGATGGTGCAACAATGATTTGATATGATATATCTGTTTTAACTCAGACACAGTTATACTTGGTTTGCACCCTAAAGTGACATATGCGGATTCTAATGCATTGTGTTTCGCATTTTTGATTTTAGCCTAGAGCCATTAGATTCGGTTCATGACAATAAATAAGTAAATAACCTAAAAATAAACTCGGATAAAGTATAAAACCCAGGAGCATGAATGAATGTGTATTTAGCGGCATTGCAACTAGACATTACAAAAAAATCCACCTATGTGCCAAAAGACATTAAGAAGGCGTTTAAAAAGCAAGCCATGAAATGGCATCCAGACCGCAACGTAGGAAACGAAGAAAAGGCCAATGCGAAAATGAAAGAAATCAACGAAGCGTATACCAGCTTGTTGGATATATTGGAAAGGCAATCGAGTCTAGAGGACAACCCTGTGGTAAATGCCGCACCAACACCAAGAAATGCTTCTACGAAAACACCTAAACAAAGTAGCGGTGCGACCGCACCTAAACAAAGTAGCGGTGCGACCGCACCTAAACAAAGTAGCGGTGCGACCGCACCTAAACAAAGTAGCGGTGCGACCGCACCTAAACAAAGTAGCGGTGCGACTGCACCCAACAAAAAACCAAAAGCAAATCCGCCACAAAAGTCAAATACCAATCTGAAACCCATGACAGCAAAGCAAAAGGAAGAGTATCTGAAAAAAAAGAAAAAGGAGATAAAAGAGAGAGAACGGTTGCAAAAAGAAGAATTGGTCCGCGAAAGTATCTTTGAAAATATTCAGGAAAAACAACGACAACAGAAAAAAAGGGAAAAAGAAAAAGAGAGAGAAGCGTTCGATGCATCGAGGCAAGCACAGTTGGACAATCTAAAACAGGTTGAAAAGGATGCGTCGTTCCATCAAGACATGAGACACTGGACGAAGAAAATGGAAGCAACCTTTAACAATCGTCACGAGATTGACTTTCTTTTAACCGTGAAACTGATTTACGTGGATATTCTCCGCGGAAACACAGACGAATTTAGCGCGCGACAGCTCGTCACGTCGACGGCGTTGGAAAAAATATCGCAAATCTGGTACAACTACCCAGGGTCGGTCGGCAACACGAAATTCGTGCACAATTTCGCCAGCGGATACATTGGGCAGTGCATTGCTTTTTCTCCGTCCTCGGCGTTTTTCAGCAAAGACGTGGTGATGCTGTACATGCAAGCCCGCGCCCAGGATTTTTTGAGAATGGGGCAAGGTCTGTCGTCCACCAACAAGCAAGAGCTGAGCCTTATTTTGGCGATTTTGCCGTATGCTTCGTGATTGTTTTATTTTGTACTTTTCTTTTCTTGTAGTGAATGAAGTAAATATTTATTTCATTTTTTATTCATATCGTGTTTTCATTTTATATTGTTTTTTTTATTTCTTGAAAATAACATAGACGATGAATACGTTGGCGGCAATTAGCAAAAACTGCTGAATCGTCAGCACCAGACTGGACAGCTCTGTTTTCGGGGTCAGGTTGCTGATTCCCACCCCCGCCTGCACGCTGGTGCTCAGCGACAAGTAATCCATGTATCCGATGGCTCTTTTATTGCTGATGGTTAATTCAAAGCCCGTCTGGCCAATCTTGTAGTAAATGAGCGAAAACAAAAGAGCGAAAAAAAGATGGAAAACAAAGGTGGAAATGATATAATCAAATTTTTTCATCCTTGATTTTTTATTAAGATACAATATTTTCGCCGCGCTAAATACAATCCACATCAATTGCCTCGGTTTCTTTTGATTTACTGCCATTATTTGTTAATCCAATCGTTTTAACTCCAGCCTTGGTTTCAAGCAGCAGTGCGTCCAAGTCTTCCTCGTGCTCGGTGGTAAATCGCACGTCTTCTTCTTTCTTGTCTTCTCCTCGGACCAGGGAGGACGTGTCGTGGGACATGAGGATGCTCCATTTTTCGTCCACGTTGCTTTTGAGCTGCTCTTTTTCCGAGCTGGAGTACACTTCCAATAAATCGCAGCCCGCGAGCTTTTGACCGCTCGCATGGCTCGCCGCCGTCACAATGGCGTCGTCGCATTCTCGCAGGCCCACCATGACCCACCCGCCAATGGTGACGAAATTGTCTCTCTTTCTGCGTCCCGTGAATTTGCCGCGGATATGACACAGCCGCATTCCGTCGTCAATGCAATGCACGTGCACCATGTTGTTTCCGCACATTTTCGTTACGATGGCGTACATTTCGTATTCGTTTTCGGATACGCGAAGCCTCGAGTTTCCGCCGTTTTGGTTGGCAAACTTGCGCCCAAATTTCTTGTGTCCGCTGCCGCCATGAGTGTTTTTTACCATGATGCTTTTGGTAGAAAACTTGTTTTACTATTGACTGATATTGATGCGAAAGCTTTATTTCATTTTTTTTGTATTGTTGCAGAATCATTGTTTTGAAAAGAAAAAAACAATCAATACATTATTTACAGTTGTGTTTTTTTTATTTTTATTTGGTACATTTTACTGTGCGTTAAAACACTGCGTACTTAACTGCCACGTTTCATTTATTTTACCTATTATGCGGCACGGAATAATTGTGTCTATGTAAGAATCAAGCGTACTGTCCAACACGATTCCCTTGGACAAATCAATGTGTCGCTCATACTCGTCCGACAGCAGCTCGCCCCTCGAATTATAGTACTCGGTGAATTCCAGGTTTCCGTAAAAATCCTGCAGCGGTTCGTACAGAACCAAGGTGCATTTGGCAAACATGTCCGAGTCTGCATCATATGCGACCTCTTGAATGCTTTGGTGTAAATTTAATTTTATTCTTTTTTATTTATAAGAATAAAATTATTTATATTCTTTTTTTTTAAATCAAAATCAAAAGTACGGAACGCTCTTCATGTGCGAAAATCGAAACAAAATCATAAACACAATCGCCAACCCTAAAGCAATGTACACGTCAAACATGCCAGTGAGCACAATGATGCCAACGAGCACTAAATTTCCTAAAAGCGTGTCAAACAAGCTGACAAACATCTGGGGAATCGCAAACATGACGACCCACAGCACAATCAGCATGGAAAGGCAGATGGCGACGAGCCGCATGTTTTTGGAAGACGTAAGTTTTTTTACAGAAAAGTTGGTTAAATAATCCATTGGGTAGTATTACTATGATGCATTATTTTATGCAAAAAATAGAATAAATAAAACACTAAAAACAACTTAATAAGACCCCGAGGTCAAGTCCGTTCCCGCATCCACGACAAGGGCGCGAATGCTCGGGTCATTCTTTACCGCGTCCACCAACGTCTGCTCGGCTTCCGTCAGCTTTATCGCGGTGATTTGCTCTTCCAAAATCATGATTTCCTGAAAATACGCGGCATCCACCATGATGCGCTGGACGTTAAACCGCTTGTCTCGCTTGTCATACTCGCGGGCCTCCCACACGTCCGTTTTAAACAGGTTCTCGTGAAATTCTACTAATTCTTGATACTCTTTTTTGGTGCATCTTTCCAGATTCTTGTGCTTGATTAAGCGGGAATATGTCATGACGTCTTGGTACTTGAATTCCTCGAAATGCGTTTCTCTCTGCACGTCATTGTTGTAATTAATCGTGTCGCATGCCCCCATTAGCGTTTGAGCTCGGGGATTTTTCGCAAATCGATCATCCAGCGACCCGTAAAACAAGACACGCAGCTGACACGTGCCCGCCTCCTTGTCCACATTCACTAGGTCAAACATGGTCCGATGCAAAGCACAAAGCGGCAGCACGTCGTCGTAGTAATCGAGTACCTTGCTCAGAGTGAGCACGTATTGTACGCCGTAATATGTTCCGTGAACCATTTTCTTATCTTTTCTCTTTGACCTAACAAACACGATAATTCTAAATCATTTTTTGGTTTTTGGTTTTTGGTTTTTGTTTTTTTCTAAAAAATCCAGGATGTTCAATATTCTCGGAAATAAAAATTATAAACAAAAAACACCCACCCTCAAAAAAAGGTCGATTTTCAGATCCCCTTCCCCAGCTTGTTTTTGAAAAAATGTAAATTAAAATATTCATAAACGCGGTTGAAAAATATTATTGATAAAATATTATGAGACTATAACGTATCTTAAAATATCATACAATTCAGGGTTAATTTACATTTTGAATGTAAATTAAATTAAAATTAAATGTAAATTACATATAATATAAGAAAAGAATGGATAAAACGACTTGCAACACTTGCCGAAAAACATTTACCACAAGTGTGAATTTACAGATACATATGAACCGCAAAAAACCATGTATTTCGCCTGAATTAGCCGCTTTAATTCCGAAAAAAAAATATAAGTTCAAGTGCGAGCGATGTGAGCAAACCTTCCAAACAAACCAGAATTTAACCGTTCATTTGAATAAAAAAAAGCCATGTGAAATAAAAGAACCCACGCCAGAGGAGATGGAACTTCGTTTGTTATTTGAAAAATTAAAAGAAGAACACTTGCATCAAAAAGAAGAAAATGAAGATTTAAAGGTCAAAATAGATAAATTAGAAAACCAACCTAATATCAACACAA
>Ga0233415_10000484_pt1 | contig 18550 bp, 14 predicted proteins | sample Na_anoxic_12_MG_FD_188631 | JGI IMG/M metagenome (GOLD analysis project Ga0233415, IMG submission 188631) | Seawater microbial communities from Saanich Inlet, British Columbia, Canada - Na_anoxic_12_MG | ecosystem: Environmental > Aquatic > Marine > Inlet | place: Canada: British Columbia... | reverse complement strand
CTTGACGGGTCAGTGACTGACAAAACGAACTACGGCAATGACGGCACGCTGAATGGCGGGATGAGCATTGTTGACGGTGCGTTCGTGTTCGATGGTACGGATGATTATGTCTCCGTGGCTGACTATAAGGACGACCAGGGGACAGACTTTTCCTATTCTCTTTTCTTTTCACTGGATGACCACACAGCAACAGGCGAGGTGCTTTTTGCACAGGAAGCATACGCTAACGGTGTTATGTGCCAGTCGTGGGCCGGAGTCATTTACGTATACATTAAGTCCGGCCTGGAGCATATTCAATACACGATCCCCGGTTATGCTGACGATGTTTTCTACCATCTGGTCCTCACTAAGAAGCAGGCAGACAGCTACGCGAAGCTCTTTATCAACGGGGAAGAAGTTGCGGCCACGGCTGGGGCTTCCTCTGCTGGCACCGATCCTACATCACCGTGGTCATTACACATTGGGGCACAAGTAGGATACGGAAACCTCACTGGGAAGATCAAATCGTTCAGGGCATTCCCCCGAGCCATCACCGCCACCGAAATCCGCGAACTCTACAACGCCACTGCCCGACCAGATATCACTGGGACTGTATTACACCTGAGACCCGAGACGGGATTGGTTGATCAGAGTGGGACGCAGGATCCGGGGACGTACAATGGCGGAATGGGCGTAGTTGGGCGGAGCTATGTGTTTGATGGGGTTGATGATTATATAGATCTGGTTGATGCTACTGTAGCGAACGCGGACTCTCCCACGGTTTCCTTGTGGTTCAAGACATCTGGTGCGGGAACAGGATACCGGGGGCTGTTGGTCAAGCAGAACGCCTACTCAATATTCTTAAACGGAGATGAACTAGGATTCTACGATTGGACTACAGCAACCTGGAGGGGGTCAGGTCAATCGTTTACTGACGGTAAATGGCATCATGCCTGTTTTGTATTTAATGATGGGGTTGTGAACGGTTCGGGCATGTATATTGACGGGGTGTTAGCCGCTTCAGCTACTAACACGGTATCAAATCAAAATGCAGGGGTGTTAGTGGGACATGGCGATTCGCCTGGTCAATTTGCAAACTGCTCCATCAAAGACGTTCGCATAATCCCCTCAGCCATCACCGCCGCACAAGTCCTCTCCCTCTACGAAGGTGTTCCCGGCTATGAACCCCCTCTACCAGTGAGACAGATTCCTGATACGGTTCTGCATCTTGAGGCTGCTAGTGGTGAGCGGGATCTGAGCAACCATTGCAACTATGGGACGTTCACGGGAACCGATATTGCAGCGGACAGCACGGATACGGAATTCGTGTTTAATGGGACGGATGATCATATCGACTGCGGGGATGTAAGCGAATGCGATGTCGGCACGGGGGACTTCACTGTTTCGTTCTGGGTAAAATGGACAGAAACAGGGAATGGGTTTTTTGTCTCAAAAGATCGATGGTTTGGCTCAGGTAACGGAATATATATTTTCCAAACGGCATCTGCTGCGGGACAGTTAAGTTACTGGAATGGATCAGCAACTACGTCCTCAACGGCAAGCGGATTAAATGATGGACTGTGGCACCATTTTGCGATTGTTAGGTCTGGCACTGGAGCGGGAGGGGTGTCGTTTTACATAGACGGGGTAGTGGATGCGACAACAGCAACGGACAGCCGCACTTTGTCGAACAGCTACATATTGGCAGTTAATGGTGCAGACGGCTTAAATGGCAATACGTTCCTCGATTCAAGCATGGATGACATTCGCATCCTCACCCATGCCTCATCCGCCGCCGAAGTAGCCCTGCTCTACAACAAAGGTGTTCCCGGCTATCGCCCAGTTGGATTACTCGGCGGCGAAGTTTTGGCCCTGCATCCTAGTCGTCATGACGTTGGCGTACTGCCGGATACTGTGCTTCAACTGGACGGTAAAACGGGCGTGACCGATCAGAGTCCGATGGGTAATGATGGAACTTATAACGGCGGTATGGGAGTGACGGATGGGAAGTTCGTATTCGATGGTACGGATGATCACATACTAATGCCGACGACTCCCGTAGTGAATAGTACACAGTGGACTTGTTCGTTCTGGGTCAAGTTCAATAGTGTTGCAGCAGGAAACGAATCCATATGGGGTGAGGGAACAGCGGCTACGGTCAACCTGAATGGTGTATGGTTACGTCGAAATGGAAGCGGACTTCTTGCTCACTGCCACACCACTGGGGCTTCATCGTTCAAGTACAAAGCCTCTGGGATTTTCACTGCTGGGCAATGGCATCACGTAGTCGTTGCAGTGGATGACACGGCAGCGGCAACGTCCATCTACATCGACGGCGTGGATCCCGGAGGATGGACGGAAAACGACACCTATTTGTCCGCTCCGACACAGACCACAGCGGGACCGATTATCGGGAAGGCGTCAACAGACACTTACACGTATGATAGTGAACTTGATGGCGAGATTGACGATTTCCGCATTATCCAAAGGCCGGTCACTGAAGCCGAAGCTATAGTCCTCTACAACAACACGATCAAAGACGAATCCGGTCACGGAAACAATGGCACTCTGACCAATGGGGCTTATGTCGGTGAAGATGATGAAATCGTTTTTGATGGCGTGGATCAGTACAGCAGAAGCGATGCTCCCTTAACTGCTGCACCGTTGACGATGTCCTGCTGGTTCAAGGCCAATAACGTCACAGACGAAATGTGTTTGATGTCGATCTGTGACGAGAGTACAAGTCAGGATTACTTTGCCCTATTCGCACACGGATCAACAGCCGGAGACCCTTTAAGGTTTGACTCACGAAGGGGGGGAGCTGAATCTGTGACCACGACCAGCGGATACACAGCAGGAACTTGGCATCACGCCTGTGCGGTTGTCGACTCGTCAGGGGGTCCAAGTTCGGTGTATTTGGACGGGGCGAATGTTGGAACAAGCGTCACATCACGAGTTCCTATTAACTTAGACGCAGCAGCGTTAGGCGTTTTGATCCGTTCATCTCATTATGGGTACATGGACGGCTCTATCAAAGATCCCCGCATCTTCAACCGTGCCCTCACCGCTGCCGAAGTAGCCTTCCTCGCTTCCGAGTACGAAGTCGAAACACCAAACACGAAAGGCTCAGTCCTATCAATAGTACCCAGTTATGATGATTGGGGTTCGGCGACACTGAACGCTCTGGATTTCAGTGGGAATGGTAATGTCGGAACACTTACAAATATGACGACTGGCGACTGGGTTGCTGATACGAGTAGTGGAGGTACGAGGGCACTGGATTTTGATGGGTCAAATGAGTGGGTGGACCTTGGAACTTCACCGATGGGTATCGGCACTCGCGACTTCACGGTGTGCGGCTGGATAAAGACCACGTCAACTACGTTTAATTATTGGATTGGCGAAGGCGGCAACTCAACCGGGGCAGGGGCCGAAGGGTTCGGATGTGCCATGACGAACGGTGCCATGTATGGTTTCATTCATGACGGCACGCGGATCGTGTTCTCTAGTTTAGGTTCTGGTTACAACGATGGGAATATGCACTTTGTTTGCCAGACGTTTGATCGCTCGGGGGATTGGTCGTGTTATGTTGATGGCGTTCGCCTTGGTGGCGAATCAATCACGAGCGTCAGCGGAAGCATAGACTCAGGAAACACGTTGTATCTGTGTAGATACAAAGATTCTCCCGGCGGAATGTTTGACGGCACAATAGATGACACCTACATCTGGGACCGCGTCCTATCCCTCGACGAAATCAAAGCACTTGCAAGCACCAGAAACTATTTCGACTGTCCCATAATCACAGCCAATCTCTTTGGAGACGCCGTTAAAATGCTAATGGGACAAACTCACTAACAACAACCCTTTTTAACTTTTGGAGAATTACAATGGCTGAACGAATTACACTTACTTTTGGAGCTTACTCACGATCATTGGACGTACCCGATGGCGTGACGAGCATCATCCACGACGCATTTTCTGATGCGTACAACCGACCCGAAACCGTTGAAGACCCTGCTGATGCAGAGGCGACAATACCTAATCCAGTGACTAAGGAGGATTTTACGGCAAAAAGGATTAGACTTTACGTCGAGCAGATATTAGCAGGATACAACAAAAAGCAAGCAGTAAGTGCTGTTACCGAGAGCACCGCCGCTAGTACTCAGGCTATCTTAGACGCCGTAGTGATAGACCCAGTATAAATGAGATGGTTAGACCCTCAGAGGGAGACCTTTCTCCTATTTAAGGGTCAAACCTCTAAATTGTGTATATTACTTATGAGTGGTAAAAGTAAAACCTTGAGAAAGAGGGTTATATCATGATTTACGGAGGAGCAACTTGGTCTGAATTACCCCTATCTACCCAATGGCAGATGATGCTAAATGGTGATCAGGTGGCATATTCGGGTATTATCAAAACCGTACTAGATGAAACACTCAAGATTGAGACCCAGAAAGACTTTACGTAGGGTGAAAAATGGCTTGTAATATTCATGCAGAAGATGTGGGAACTAAGCTACTTATTACGGTCACAGACTGTGGTACGGTGGTTGATATTTCTACAGCAACTAGTTTGTCAATTTTTATCAGGAAGCCAGATTCCACTGTTCTAAGTCGTACTGGGGTGCTATATACTGATGGTACGGACGGTAAAATGTACTATGCGACTATAGCTGGGGATCTAGATGTAGCTGGATCTTACAAGATTCAGGGAAAAGTGGGGCTTCTTAGTGGAGCCACTCACTCTACCAGTTTGTCTACTTTTAGGGTAGAATGTAATCTATAGGGGTAAAATATGTCTTGGCAAGGTCAAATGAGCACTATTGTGCGATATCTCATAGATGATATCGACTCCGATAGTTATACTTTTTCGCCCCATCGTATTGAAACAACGATATTGGTAGCTGCACAGTTAACACAAATGACTGTCGAGTTTGGTAAGACTTACAGTGTAAATGTTGAAAATTGCACTCTAAGTCCAGACCCAACCGTGGAAACAGAAGATCATGCTTTTATTACTCTCATTTGCTTACGTGCGGCGTGTATCATCGTGGGTAGTCAAATACGTAGTGAGTCAGGAAATGCTATCTCTATCAAAGATGGCCCCTCTGCTATTGACCTACGTGGAGTAACTAACACCCTTACCGTTCTCTATAAAGACTTGTGCGAAAAGTACGAGAGGGCGGAAATGGAATATCGAGCAGGTAGTAGTATTGCGGGACAAGCTATCCTTGGTCCTTACAGTCCCGGTTCAGACAACGTTTCAGGAAGTAGCACTGGTGGTCACAGGGGCACCGGCGGATTCTTCGATTATTAAGGGAGAGATAAATGCCTAGCCAATTAAGTTCAGGCGATTTAATAGCGAGCATCAGTGCAGACCTTGCAGATAATAACGCTGGGGGTATTTCCGCATATGATGTGCGTCATAATATGGAGGACATTGCGTTCTCTATCAATAAGGTTGTAGCTAGTGGCGACACTGAGGTGGAATTTCCGTTCTTTAACTCTGTAAAGGTTAGTAGTGCGGATTCTTCTTCTCCATCTTCTAGTGCTAGTTATGGTGATCTGATTATCGATTCTGGGGTGTTTTTCCCCAACGCTACAGACGTGGCTAAGAGAACTCAGCGACAAACTGAGCCGTGGCTTGGAGACGCAGGTATCGATCATGATAATCTACTTAACCTGAGCAATGATACTCATACTCAGTACTACAACCGTCTCGGTGTAGATGCTGCTCGTGGTAACGCATTGCTTGGAAATATGGCTACTGATCAACGGTGGATTAATACATCTGGTATTGCCAATGTTGGGTTTCAATTTGTTCAGACCAACGGCACGGCTACAGAGCAGGATATCAACACTTCTGGTAATATCAAGTTTATGAGGGATAATTCTATTATTCCAAATACTGCTAAGGGTGTTGCCAAGGCTTGGTGTACTTTTGACGCTAGTGGAGTAGGGAATGTCCCCGTTGTGAGATCTTGGCACAATATTGAAAGTATTGAACGTCTAGCTCAGGGTAAGCTAAAGTTGACATTTACCTCTGGTGTTTTCGATGCTAACTCATATGTTGCCATTGGTTCTGCTAATGCCACAACGGCTAGCGGTAGTCAGGAAGACTTCTCAGTAAACACGGTGGGTCTTGTTCTACGCGAAGGTAACGCTGGCCCGGATGATGGGTCAACCAAGAGAACTATAACATACGTTATCAAAAATGAGAATGGTGACTATGTAGATTCTGAAAGATGTGACTTGGTCGTATATGGCTACTCACCATCAGAAACTTCCGGCACTCCGCCTACAATGATCGGGCTTTAAAATAACAGAGGGTAAATATGTCCACTTTCTTCTTAGCAGATAGGGTAAAAGAACTATCTAGAACAACTGGCACAGGGTCTATCGTACTCGACGGTGCCGTCAGTAGTTTTAGTGGGTTTGGTGATTTCTACGCTTCTGGTGACGTAGTATTCTACGCCATGACAGATGGTGTCCAGTATGAAATTGGTTCTGGTATTTACGAGAAAAGCGGTAGTGATCGTGTTCTTACACGTAATCCCTTTCGTAGCTCTACCATTAACTCTGGACCCTACTTCCTTAATGGTAGTAGTGATTCCGGTCCAACCGCTGGTACGAGTGGTTACTTTTACCCTCTTTACTTAACACGGTCGGCTGCAATCAGTGGTGTTGGATATACTGATGGTCCATACGCAGGTGTTATGGAGCACACGTTCTCTGGAGATCCCGGTACAACATTCTATATGCCTACCGATCATCAGGGTCACGCTACTCAGCTTCACGGTGGAGTTAGTGGAACTGACTACGAAACGGCACGTAGCCCTATTAGCTGGACAACAGGTCTAAAAGAGGTTTTCGTTACATACCCCGGCAAAACCTCTGTTTATAACGGTTATGGTCTTGATGGTGATATATCTGAACCTAAGCATAGTGGACTTGCGTTCTGGCGTAACGAGCAGATCATCAATCATACAGATGACATGGTTTGGGATGATGTTAATAACCGCCTAGGTATAAGTCAGACGGCTCCCCAATATGCCCTAGATATCGGTGGTGAAAGAGCTTACTCTATTATAAGGGTTTCTGGTATTGTAGAGGGCGGATCTGGCATTATGTTCTCTGGTGGTCAGCTTACGCACACTGGTGCTACGGCTTCTGGTGGTAAGCAGCTTGAACCTTTCCTAAGGAATGAATTGGGCAATGCCTCTAACGGAGTGATCGAACTAAGTGGTATTGTAGATCAATATATTGGTCTGGCTAAACAAACTCCGGGGACCGTGTTCGCTGGTCCTACGGTAAACCACTGTGGTACTCCACCATGTTCTCCAGATGACCCCTCGTTCCGACTTTTGAATATCGACGATATTCCACTAGCCGCTCTTACTACTAGTGGAAACTTTGTTCTACAGAAGAATGTTGGTCTGGACGGTCAGACCGCTAACATTGCCCCTAATAACTTCACATTAGGAATGGTCGCTATTTATGCTGGCAGTGGTAGCGTCACGTATGATAGCGGTATTCTCTTTGATTACAACAATAATCGCCTACTGGTTGGTGGTGATGCCTCTACGGATTCACCTAATTATAACTTAGACGCCCGTGGTACTCTCGGTTCTCAATCTGGTTATTTTAACCAACTGATATTCACTGATGGTTTAATTAGAATTGGTACACAAGCTGGTACTGATGAGGGCAATTCGACTGAGAACTACCATTTAGTAGGAGTTGGTGACTATGCTGGTTTTGGTGTTAGTGGTATTTCTGATGGTGTACTTATTGGTCACTTCGCAGGATTCAACTCCCAGTTAATGTCTGGAGTTGTCATTGCTGGTCTCCATGCTGGCGACGGCGGTTATGATATTGATGACTCCGTAGGAGTGGGAACACAAGCTCTCGCTTTTGCTACAGGGGTTGCCGCTTCTCAGGTCTTAGGTAGTGGTGCTGGTAGTGGACTGTTGGATTCAAGTTCTGTTTCAGCTATTGGTGTTGGTGTTGCTCAGGGTGCCTCTGGGCTGGCTAATGTAATAGCTGTAGGTACGGACTCAGCTAATGGTGCGTCAGTACTTACTAACGTAGTAGCTGTAGACCTCCGCTCCACATACAACTCGTCCAATCTAACCGACGTATTTGCGGCTGGTAGAGATTCTGCGAGTGAATCAGCGGGTCTTACTAATTGTTATCTTATAGGTGTTCAGTCAGCTAGTGGAGCTGCGGCTCTACAAGAGTTGATTGGTTTGGGTAGTTCAGTCGCTAGAGAAGCGTCTGGAGTTCAAAACTCTGTGGCACTAGGTAATAAGACCCTAATGTATGCTTCAGGTATAGACCAGTCTAACTTTATAGGTGAGCGTGCTGGACGATCTGGCCTTAATCTCATCGACGTAGTAGGTATTGGTACTGACGCTGCTGAGTCTGCTAGTGGTACCAACAATATCTACATAGGTAATAACGCTGGTGTAGCCGTCTCTGGTAATGAAAACATTGAGATCATTGGTTCTGGAGCGGCGGCTAGTTTTCTGGGAACAGAGGCTAGCGGTAAGATCAACATAGGTAATACTATCGTTGGAGATATTTATGGTGGTAAGGTTGGGTTTGGTAACCCATCGGATGCTTCTCCGGGAGCGACCGTCTTTGTAACACCTAAGGAAAATGATGACGCAGCGTTTATCGTACGTCATCCAGCGTCTGGTAGCTCTACTCCTTATATGCAGTTGCAATCTGGTGACGCTACCACGTTCTACCACATCACAAACAGTGGAGATGTCATCACCAGTGGATGTATGAACCCTAGTGGTGGTCTACTACTAGAAGCTATAACTCCAGCAGATTGGATGAATACTACTACTAACCGCCTGTATAACGACGCTGGAACACTGAAGTTTAATGGCGTTGCTGTATCTGTTGGTGGTGGATTTTCCAGCTTTGATCTTCGCAGTCAAATTGATGACACTGCTGACTCTGGCGTTGAGATTACTACTGGTCAAACCGTTTTGTTTAGCGGTATTCACGTAGATACACAAATTGATTCTGGTAACAGACAAATCATAGTTGATGCTGGTAATCTTTCGGGTGTTCTTCAAAACCAAATTACAGCTTCAAACTTCCAGTTCTACTCAATGGCTAGTGGGGTTGATGCTGGTAACAACTCATTGAAGCTAATGGAGAAGGACTCTGTTATAGCGTTCTCTGGAGTTAGTGGTATACATATAGACTTCACCGACCTAACAGATGGTACGAATAGCTCTGGCCTTTATTCTATTGGATACGACCCTTCTTCAAACTACACATTCAACGTTACCAATGGTGATGTTGCAGACGATATCATCACAAGCACTGAGACGGTAACGATCAGCGGCGTAAGTGGTGTACGTGCTGAGTATGATGCTGCCAGCAATACATTCCGGATCGGTGCCAGCGGTCTTTCTGGTGTACTTCAAGCAGGAATAGACACCAATACAGGGTTCTTGTCAAATGAGAATGGTCCCATTTCCGTCAGTGGTGTTAGTGGTATTGCCGCTTACGCATCCGGTCAGGTTGATCTAATAACGCTAGGCGGTGCAACTAGTGGTCTTATTCAACAAAACAGTAACTACATCATGGACCCAGCGGGTAGTGGTAGCTTATCACGCCTAGGTATCTCCAATGGGGGATTTGTTACCTTTAGCGGTAGTTCGCCTATTGTTATAAACAAAGGTCTATCAATAGGATATAGTGGAGGTCCGGGTAGTGTTATTATTGGCGAAAACATTGCTAATGTTGCTGCTAACGATAGTAGCTCGACAAATTCAGGTATAGTTGCTATCGGTAGCTATGTGTTGACTGAACCTCTAGCAGATCAAGAACAGTGGGCTGGCATAGTAGCTATAGGCGATCTAGCTATGAGTGGAGTTGGCTCACACGCCAACTTGAGTATAGGTTTAGGTTACAAAAGTTTGGTTCATTGCTCTGGTAGTGCCAATATCGGGATTGGTGTTGGTGCGGGACATCAAAGAAGCTATCTCACAGCTAATCAGGGTAGAAGAACCGTAAACAATATATCAATAGGTACTTGGGCCGGATTATATCAAGATGGTGCGGTCGATGGGTATGATATTAGCATGGGTTACTATGCTGGTAGTCATCATCACTCTGGTGTAGACAATATCAATATTGGAAAATATGCTGGAGGAAAGTGGATAGAAGATAACAACTTCTCTAACGAGCATATGGTCAATATTGGAGAGTACGCGGGAGTAGGATCTACTGGCGTTAAGTACAGTGTTAACCTTGGAGCATCGGCTGGATATTTCACTGAAGATGGTTTGGGTAATGTATACATTGGTTATCAATCTCAATACAATACCTCTGGTCAATATAATGGTACAGCACACTGTGTAGGGATAGGGTATCAAGTCCTAAAAGAAGGGCAAGATATGGACTACACCGTAGCCATTGGATATAGGGCTGGCTTAGGTGCTAGTGGTACTTATAATAATATCCTAATGGGTAGACAAGCTGGTCAAAATCGTAGTGGCAGCGATTCTATTATTCTAAACAGCAAGTTCCTCACTGGTTATAGTGCTGATTGGAGCGATGCTGATGAAGACTACGTACTAGACGTTGGAGAAGCTATTCAGGGCGTAATGAACCCTGTAAATCTTCATGTGGGTGCCAAATTAAACAACACCTACAGAACCATTTCTGATATCCTGCTGGCAACCGTAAATATCACTCCAGACTCAACGACTGATTCTGCACTACTGTTAAATCTACACTCCTCAGACGGCTCAACAACAAGTCAAGCGGCTGGTCTACTGAAAACTCAGACACATAGCCAGTTTTCTAATATCAATTCGACCCTAAATGAAGTTATCAATGAAAACGGTTGGTTGAGACTTCCAGAGGCTACTTCTAAAGCTGGTTCTTCACCTAATACTCTGCTATACACTGCTACTGGAGATGTCATCCCAGTCGGGCAGGGTGTTGTAGCCACTTACGATTTTGGAACCGATCAAGGGCTAGCAGTTTGTCTGCTGAGTGCCGGTGTATACCAGTGGCATAGTATTTCAACCACTACCCTGATGTAATATAACTTTTCTTTCTACTCAATGTAGATAACAATAACTTTTGGAGTAAAAAATGGCACATCCATACGTAGTTCAACCAGCTAAATCTTCTGGCGGTGGGATTCAGAATGGATCACTCGTTGTCATGGTGACCGAAACTGGTTCTGGGTCTTTACAGGTTCGAACACCTGAAGTCAACTCATTTGTTGATTCCGGTGTCATGGACATTAGGCTTAGTGGTAGGTTCGACGAACACTATGGCGGTGGTGCATCTTAATAGGGGTTACTATGCCTATCAATATCCCAGAAAGTGTTTTCACAAAGTACTATGATATCATTGACTCTACGATTACCGATATCTTCGGTGTCGATTGCACATTGGTATTTGTAGAGAACGTAGAAGAGATTTCAAATACGTTTGACAACATTCCTCAGAACAAATCTATAAATGCACACAGACAACATATTGGTGACTATAAAAGGGAAAATAAGACGTACAAAGAGGTGGAGACCACGGAGACTATTAAGCTCAAGGTTTATTGGAATAGTAAAGACTGGGTCAAGGTTGGTAACAACATAGTTGTCCCAGACAACAGCATACAAACCATTTTCTTTGCGACTGATCTTGATAAGATAATGAGGGCTAAACACTTACTTGTCCACCAAAATATTGAGACCCTAAGAGAATACAAGTTTACCATGTTCGGTGAACCGTGGCCTATGGGTCTTAGGCAAAATAGATACTTTGGTTGTTTCTGGGAGAGGGCGGCATGACCATAAATCTCAAATTAGTAGATTCTGACTCTCAGATAGAGAAAAAGATCAACGAAGCCATTGCTAAAGAGTTGAATAAACTCGTGAATAAAAGTAGTAAGAGGGTTTCCGAGAGAATTAAGATGGCCCTAGAGGGCTGGATTACTTCTCAACCAGAGATTGCGAGTTTACAAAGTGAGGGTGTGGCCGGTGAACTAAACGCACAATTTGGGTTAACTATGGGTCAGGGTGCTATTGCGTCGGCTGAAATTATCCAAGCGGTATTGTCTACCCTAGAGGTTAAGATAAGACCAATAGATAGTAGACTACGTGGAGGCGTGGATTTCAACATACAACCTTCCAACTTTCGAACTCTACTAGATTTGCCTAGTGGGTTTGTGGTTACAGACAGTTCCCCCCTTCACTGGCTGAACTGGCTCTTGATGGAAGGAACCAAGACTATTGTTTACGGTTATTCTTACACTCCTGATTTCTCTGGTAGATCGGGCGGTGGTACTATGAAAAAGGGTGGAGTATGGCGTATTCCTCCTCAATATTCTGGATCTCAACAGGATAATTTCATAACAAGAGCACTTAAAGGTAGAGATAAAGAACTCTCTTCAATCCTGCAGGATGTCTTCAAATGACAATTTATTCCCCACTCAAAGGATTTGACTCTGTACACGACTATTCCCTGAGTAATAGTATTCAGGACGCACTGGTCGAGTATTGGGATTGGGCACTATTAGAGAAGGGTAATTATTTCAACGTAGACTTAGCTGAGACCTCTCCTAACGGTCAGGATATGAGCAGGTTAAGAATGTCGTCCAACGACGCCTTCGTCTCTGGGCAGGTCTGGGAGGGTTTCAGAGGCAACTGGGTGTGGCAGAGTGGAGTATCTGGTGTAAATATGCCAGCACCAATTGTGGGCAGTGATGCAAACTTCCCCGGAATTAGCGGGGTTTATATTAATGACACATTTGAACCCTCTTCAGGAGTTGGTACATACGCACACAACGTAGACTACTTCTATGGCAGGGTTATCTTCGATAGTGCCCTTCCTACTGGCACAAAAGTTCAAGCAGAATTCAGTTATAAGTATATCAATGTCGTCTATGCAAACAATATCCCGTGGCTAAAAGAAGTTCAGTCTAGAACCAATCATCCTACCAGTAGATTTTATGATGTTAGTACAGGAAAATGGGATTTACCACCAGAAAGTAGGGTTCAACTCCCCGCTATAGCGGTGGAAGTACTTCCCAAAAGGGGTTTCAAGGGTTACCAGATTGGGGGCGGTCAGTGGGTTTATACTGATGTTTTGTTCCATTGTATAGCTGAGGACGAGTCCACTAGGAATAAACTGGTAGACATAGTTTCACTTCAAAGTGACAAATGTGTATACTCTATCGATGGAGATAAATTAGATTCTTCTGGTGTTTTCCCACTAGATGCGGGTGGTTCGCCTGTTCCCAGTGCCCTATTGTATCCAGATCTCATCGAAACATACAACGCAGGAAAATTCAGACTACAACAGGCTAAGTCTGAGGAAATGGAACTAACTACACCGGAATTGTTCGGTGGAGTAGTGCGATTCACCACAGAAGGCATAAAATCAAATATTTAGTGCTTTTGTGTATAATTTAACAGAGATCTTCCACTTTAACAGGAGAGATATAGATGTCATCAAACAATAGAATATTTTACGCTTGTCAGGGCGTTGCAATCACCAATCAAGGTGATGATGTCTTGGCTATTGGAGATATGGCCCACGGCGTTCAGAGCGTAGGTGTTAATACAAGTTTCAACCTAGAGCAGGCGTTTGAGCTTGGTCAGATTGAGATCTTCGAGAATATCGAAGGAACTCCAGACGTTGAAGTGACCTTGGAAAAGGTATTCGACGGTTACCCACTTCTTTACCATATGGCTACTAGTGGAGTTGCTGGAACAGCTAATAGTGGTCTGGCGGCTCGTGCTGCTGAACAGTGTGACCTTCGACTTGGTATTTTTGACGAGTCGGCTAACAATATTGCTTCTTCTTCTTCTAACTCTGGTAAGGCGGTAGTTGAGGTTTATTGTTCTGGTATGTTTGTTTCAAGTCTTTCCTATACGGTCCCCGTTGAAGGAAATGCTACAGAATCTGTTACACTAGTAGGTAACAACAAACAATGGCTTACTGCCGGAAACGTAAAGATCCTCGACGCTACCGTTGCAGACTTTGATGGTAATGATAGTCCAAGATCCTTTGGTGTTGCTGGTTCTGCTTCTGGTGGTATTCAGCGTCGTGAGGATGTTATGCTCTCAGCGTCAATTCTTCCAGCCAGTATTACTGGGGTTGTTGGTAGTGGATATGGTAATGCCATAACTGGAACTACACCACTTATCCACGTTCAAAACTTCTCCACAAGTACAGACTTCTCTCGTGAAGACGTTCTGGAACTTGGCCGTAAGACTCCTTACTACCGTCCTGCCAACTTTCCTATTGAAGTAAGTACAGAAATCGAAGCTATCACTACCTCTGGTGACTTCGTGTCTGCCTATGAGTTTGGTGATCCTACGCTTTACGGAACTATCGACTCTGGTAATAATACGGGTAGTGAAGTTATCTTCCTGACAATGCGTTGTGGTTATGGCTTCGACCTTGGTAGTAAGAATCGTCTTGCTAGTATGACATACGGCGGTGGAGATGCTGGTGGTGGCAACGTAAGTATTACCTACAGTTATTCTAACTTTAACAGCTTGGACGTTCAAGACCTTCAGAATGGTTATTTCGGCTTCGATTCTTTAAATGCTGGAGTAGACACCAACGGTTTTGCTAACGACACGGGTGCTGGAACATTCCCGTCTGGTGTCTTCGGTGGATATACAAATCCCTAAGTAACAGGTGCTGGCAAGTTTTTGTTGTCAGTGGAACTACATCTCGTTTTGCGATAGCGTTTTATTCGGACAGCAAGTGAGATCGAGATGTAAGGAAGGATTATCAATGAATACATACTACTCCCGCACTTGTAAGGTTTAATTATGAACTCTTATGAGCGGGAGTATTTTGTGTCACGACTGAGATCAGGGGTCTACTACATTAAGTTAGAGGGTATTCTGGTTAAGATTTTGACTCCAACTATTGAAGATGAGTTTCTATCAAACGAAGTCTTCAAAGAGTCATACGAACAAGCACAGATGGACAGCATCTTCACAGAAGAAGAGATGTGGGAATGGATGAAGGAGCGTGATCTCTGGTCTGAGGAAAAAGACGAGAAGATAGAGGGTATTCAGAAAGATCTTGACAAACTAAAGGTTGGCATCTTTGAGGGTAAAAATGATGAGGGTCGTGTAAACATGATCCGTAAGTATCTCAGGGCGGGAGAGACTTCGAAGTCTGAGTTGGTAGCAGAGAAAAACGAACTGTTTAGCAAAACTTGTGAGGGACTCGCTTCACAAGATAAGTCACTAGCTCTCTTCGAAAGATGTTGCTTTGTTGGTTCTGAACCGCTAGACTGTGAAAACATTGATGTTTCTTCTCTGTTCTACGACTACAATAGGATGCTACTAAATGAAACACAACTGAGGGAACTAGCACGGAACGACCCTTGGCGTCTGTGCTGGCTAATGAAAGACCACTCGGCCCTCTTTAAAAACATAGACGACCGCGAGTTATCCAATGATCAAAAGGGAATCTTGATCTGGTCAAACATGTATGACAACATACAAGAGTCAATGGATTGCCCCACGGAAGACGTGATAAACGATGACGACATGCTAGACGGCTGGTTTATCCTCCAGAGGCAAAAACAAGAATCAGAAAAAATCAAAACAGAGATGGAAAAACGCTCTAACAGTAAGATCGCCAACTCAAGTGAAATCCTTATTGTTACAGACTCAAAGAAAGAGGCAGAATCTATCCATTCTATGAATGGTATTCATAGCGACATAGTAAGAAAACAAAGACTAGCTACGGCTAAAAAGAAAGGCGTTGCGGTTGACCTAGATTTTCAGGACAGACAACTGGATATTAGGAAACAGCAGCTTGACAATTTTAAGGGAACTGGAGGGAGATAGACATGGGATATGACGACCTGATAAGACAGCAGGCGGAATACAGGGTGCAAAGAGATGATAAGTATAGACAGGACTCTAATGAGCGACTGTCTAAAATCTTGAAGAAGAAAGTGGAAACTACAATGATTGGAGCACTTAGCTCACTTGAAGAACACTTTTCCTTCTTATGGAACTCGGGTGACGGCGAGATGTCACCAGAACAGAAGATGATGTATGATACATTTCAGAAGGTAAGATCTGAAATTTTGGATAAGGGGAATACACAAGCCCGTAATGTTGATGCTGAGTTGGCTCAATATGAGGTTAAGTGGTTACGATATTCGACCGTACTACCGGTCAGAACTAAAGAAGGCGAGGAAAACTAATGACTCAGAAGAAAGTGGAAAGCAAGGTAGAAATTGGAGAGGGTGATAACAAAAAAGAAGTTGACATCTATGTTACCCAACCCAATAATGACGTTCTAAAACGAGCAGAGAGGTATAAGTCTCGTACTTGGAACGAAGCAATTCAAGATGGCGTACTTACCAAGAAAGAGGTGAGTATGGTTATGGAGAAAAGGGGTATTTGGGATGAGACTAAAGACAAGAAAGAGAAAACCCTCTCGAAGGACATTATTGATCTAGAGAAAAAACTAGCTCACGGTAATGGCAAGCGAAAGCCCAAGCTGTCAGAGGGTAGAGATGTCGCTATTAATATTCGTAAGAAACGACTGGAGCTACGAGATCTTTTAACTGATAAGATAGCTATGGAAGAGAATACGGCTGACAACTTGGCCGACAATGCTCGGTTTGACTATTTAGTCGCCCACTGTACCTTCTACGCAAATGGCAAACCTGTCTATGAAAACTTTGAAGACTATAACAACCAGGGTTCAGACGAGATAGCTTTTGCTGCTGCCACCAGTCTAAGTCGAATGCTCTATAACTTAGATTCTTCTTTTGAGAGAAAGTTGCCAGAGAATAAGTTCTTACTGGATTACAGCCTAGTTAATGATGACCTGAGTCTGGTTAACCCTAATAATCCTGAAGAACTCATTGATACCGAGGGTCGCAGGATTGATGAAAATGGTTACTATCTTGATGACAAGGGGAACCGCATTGACAAGGATGGTAACCCACTGACTGAAGACGGTGAGTATGAGACTGTTGAATACGAGAATGACCTTGTGGACAAACCAAAACCCAAACCCAAAACAAAGAAACCAGCAACGGAAAGCTAATTTGGATAGTGTGCTATTAGTTACAAATCAAAAGGTAAATAATGTCTAGATTCGTACTGACTGCACAACTACAGCTACAAGCACCCACCAACTCTCGACAGGTACTGGGGCAGATTCGGAATCAACTATCCGGTCGCCCTATTGAGGTACCTGTCGAGGTACGTGGTGCTGCACAGGCACAGAGAGCGGTAAGAAACGTCAGAGAGGAAGTTCAAAGAGCTACAGGAGCCGCTGATGCTCTTGGTAGGAGCTTTGGGCTGGCCGTTAAGCGTTTTGCTGCCTTCACCGTTGCAAGCCGTGCCGTAAGCCTATTTACCAACAGTCTAGCTAGTGCTGTTGATGAAGCTATTGACTTCCAACGTGAGATTGTCAAGATAGCTCAGGTAACAGGAACCACCGTTAAACAACTTGACAGTCTAGAAAATACCATTACTGGATTAGCTACAGGTTTAGGTGTTGTTAGTAGAGACCTATTGGCTGTTACTAGAATTCTATCACAGGCCGGTATTCGTGGTGCAGAGCTAGAAGTCGCCCTATCCAGTCTCGCAAAAAGTACACTAGCACCCACGTTTGATGATATTACTCAGACGGCAGAAGGTGCTATCGCTGTAATCCGCCAGTTTGAACAGGGTGTTGGTGCCCTCGAAGGACAGCTTGGCTCTATCAACGCTGTTGCTGGTGCGTTCGCCGTAGAATCTGGTGACCTTATTGGTGCTGTACGTAGATTTGGTGGTGTGTTCAAATCCGCCGGTGGCTCTCTTGAAGAACTGTTAGCCTTGTTCACTAGTGTTCGTCAGACTACTCGTGAAAGTGCTGAATCCATTAGTACTGGTTTACGTACCATCTTCACTCGTGTCCAGAGACCGGAGACCATCCAATATCTACGTGAGCTTGGAGTAGAACTGACAAACGCAGAGGGTCGTTTTATTGGTCCCTTCAAAGCTGCTCAGGCTCTTGGTAAAGCATTTGCTGACCTACCCGCCGGTGATACTAAGTTTATCTCAATAGCAGAAGAACTTGGTGGCTTCCGTCAAATTGGTAAGGTTATCCCCTTACTACAACAATATAAGGTTGCTCAGGAAGCCCTAAACGTAGCGAAGTCTGGACAGACCTCTCTTGATAAAGATGCCGCAACTGCACAGCAGGCTCTCGCCGTACAGATCACTAAGGTTAAAGAAGAGTTCTTAGCTCTCGTACGTGGTATAGCTAGTAGTACTTCCTTTCAAGTATTTACCAGAACTGCACTTAGTTTAGCCAGTGCGTTTATCCAAATAGCGGATACCGTTAAGCCCCTCATTCCACTCTTGGGAGCGGTTGCTGCTTTCAAATTCGCACAGGGTTTTGGTTCCTTCCTCGGAGGTGCCGGTGCTGCTGTACGTGGGTTACAGACTCGTAATCAGGGCGGTCCTATTCGCAAGTTCGCCAGCGGGGGTATTGTTCCGGGAGTTGGTAATGGGGACACTGTACCCGCTATGCTTACTCCGGGTGAG
>Ga0233415_10000483_pt1 | contig 18591 bp, 19 predicted proteins | sample Na_anoxic_12_MG_FD_188631 | JGI IMG/M metagenome (GOLD analysis project Ga0233415, IMG submission 188631) | Seawater microbial communities from Saanich Inlet, British Columbia, Canada - Na_anoxic_12_MG | ecosystem: Environmental > Aquatic > Marine > Inlet | place: Canada: British Columbia... | reverse complement strand
AACTCAAAGCTGAGAAGAAAGCGATTGCTCTCAAAGCTAGACAGGAGAAAGCAGCAGCTAAGAAAGCAGAGCGTGAAGCAGCCAAGCTTCGCAAGAAAGAAGCCGCTGACAAACTCAAAGCTGAGAAAGCAGAAACGAGCGACGATTCTAGTCCAGAAGACGCGATTGTGTTCCAAGAACTTGAAGAGGAAGTGATTTTGGAAGATTCCGAAATCGCAGAACTAGAAGTTGACTCAAGTGACGATGAAGAGGAAGGAGAGACTGAACTGAGTAAAACCATGACAGTAGGCGGTGTGGAGTACTTCTTCAGCGAACAGGATGGTCAAACCATCTTGTTCAGCAAGAATGGTGAGCCAGTAGGTCTCTATGATGCCGAAACAGACACTGTGCAAGAGTGTGAATTTGACGAAGAGTAGATGTATATAGTAAGACAGTATTGTAGCGATGGTCAATAATAGAAGCTACCTAATATAAAAACCAAAAAAAACAAAAACAAATAAAAATTAAAAGGCAAATTGTATATAAAGTCCTTTTTTTATTGTGGTCTGAATGTGCATTTATTTAATTTTCTCTCCAGATAGGGTATAATATAGTGCATATAGATCGTAACTGGTATCCTGGAACGTCACCGGTTTCTGGTTTACCATTAAAGGAATAGCTAGATGATAGTCTATCATAATTAAAGGCATATTCAGCGCGGGAGCATAATATCAGATTGTGGTCTTAGCATCCTATAGCTAGTTGATAGTGTGGCATCCTATAGCTAGATTGCACTGTATCACATAATTAGTATTTGAAATAAATATAAAGGATTGGTTCGTGTAACTTTATTAATGATAGTTAACTTAGTGTTTGCTGTATGCATATGTGGGATTGTATATGGAATGTGTGCGCTAGTGAATGATATTTTGTATGGATAAATGAGTGAGTTGGAGAGAAGTGGATAATTAAATCGTTGTTCAGAAGCACAATGGCGCGTTGTGTTATATTATGTTGGCCGTATACTGGCGTAACGGATAGTGTTAGCGCTAGGGTTTAAAAAATTGAAAAGTTTTTCCTCCTAGTATTTTAAGTGGCTACCGACTAGCCAAGCAGACTCCCGGACTAAGTAAATATTGGAGGCTTAGACGATTATAAGCGTAAGTGTCGATAGGAGTGGGGCTTATAATAGGACGTAGTTAGTATAGGTGGACTACGACTGGTAATTGCGAATGGAGGGGCAATTTATATGATGAAGATTGGGCGGAATTATTGGCCACGACAATATTATACGGATATGAAATTTATCCAGGGGAGCACGGTAATATTATAATAGAGGGATTATGGAGAGGTATATGAAGTGATTATAATATGGGGAGCACGGCAAGCGATAGTGGCGGAACGGTAAACGCGCGGGGCTTATGACCCAGTGCTACTAAACCGCTCATGGAAAGCTATGAAAGGAATTGGGACGCCTCTTCTGGAAGCATGTGGAACATGAGTATATAAAAGTAGCTTGTAAGTTCGAATCTTACCTATCGTATCAGTTCAGCATCCGCCTTGTTAGCTCAGTCGGTAGAGCGCAAGACTTTTAATCTTGTGGTCGTGAGTTCAAGTCTCACACAGGGCACTAATTTTTTTTGCTTTATAATTGGATGATCTGGAGAGAAGGGGCATAATTAAATCGTGATTCTATAGCAGAATATCAATTTATGGTGGTATATAGAGTGTTATTGGTTATTGGATTATCTATGAAGTTGCTAGGTTTTGTAAATAAATTGAAGTATATTATATTCTTTATGATATAAGTAATTTAGTAATATGTCAGCGATTTTACAATCAAACACCGAGTCAACCATGCAATCGTCTTTAAAAACGGGACTAGAAAAGGGTGGTTTTACAAGTGATGTCAAATTTGATCTAGATGATACACAATTAACGTTGTATATGCGTCCTGATAAAAGAATGAGTATTGAAGTTTATTCTATGGGACTACCAACGGAGTATACTGAAAAGATGAAGTTAGATGGATTTTGGGAAACTAACACGGGTCAAATGATTGAACATCAAATCATTTCCAATATGACAGGCAATAATTATTTATACATTGGATATAAAAACGGCCATTTTGTTGGTTTTGATTGTATTCAGATTGTTAATTGGTTAAATAGGAAAATTAATGAGAGACAAGATGATACAAAAAGACTAATAACAAAGGTAGTCATTTCTGATGATATGAAACCACATATTAATTTTGCCATAAGAGGGTTGGGTAAGTTTGTAAAGAAACCTGCTACTACTAGAAAATGTGAAGTTGATGGACCCGACGATTTAAAAGTAGAAAAAGACGTAGAATTGTGTTATGCGTGTGATCTACATTATGATGATAGTGGAAATCTAATGCGCAATATTTCTACACTAGAAAAAAAGCTGTTGGAAGCAACAATAAAAAAAAGAGATGACGCACCACTTGATGTCGTTACAGAATTTATGAATGGAGTAGAAGAAGAAGTACACAAGAATCACGACGGGGGTCATTGTTGTGATGGTGCAAATCCAGAATAAATATTAATTATTTGAATCGTGATCAGGGAGCATAACTGCTTATTCTGGTGTATTATATAGGGTTATTTCATTAGCGGTATCCTGGAACATCACCGGTTTCTGGCTTACCCTTAAAGGGGTAGATTGGCGGGTGCATAAGCGCGTGTTGTGGTTAGGTCCAAAAATGGATTTGGGCTAGATTGGCGTGTATATAGGGCGTGGGCGTAGTGTAACGGCTAGATTCGCGTATTTCATTATCTATAGTTATATATAATGGCAACTCCAACTCTTCTCAGATCAAAATCCGTAGAAACGAAAGAAACTAAAGCACCCCCAGCTTTAAGAGGTTCAAGTGATCCTACCACCCAAGATGAAATAGATGAAATATTAGACCTTCAATATATCTGTTTTAAAGGAGGCGAAGAAATAACATTTATATTAACTAATCGTAGTTGGCTTACAAATGGAATACATTTGGGAATAAAAGTGGTGCAAGACGGAAAAAAATTTACATTGGGATTTTCTCCCAGTGTAAGTGGAACTGGTTTATTCAAACCGGTAGATGCGGCTATATTTATACCCGATATAAAGGTGGAGATTGCGTTAAAAACTGGAACAGCCAATATACTTAATAATACACCATTTCTCCTTTCTGAGACTGCCGCAGCAAGATTAAATGATTATACCTGCAATGGAATCCCAGGTGTAAAAGAGACATTTGAGATGGCTCGTTTGAATCCCGAAGACAGAGATGAATGGGAAGAGAAATTTCTATTTACAAAAAAGTTCGTACCCAAAAACATAAAATATAAATTTGCTTCTCAACTTGACCAATGTACCAATTGTCAAGGATTTTTAACTACTATTTTTTCTGACGACAAGAATGTAATGGAAACAATTATCCCCTATTTACACGCCTGGGCATCAACTGAAGTGGCAGAAAAAGCTCAAGCCATCACAAAACCACGCAGTTCTTTTTTTGATCATCTCGAACCGAACACCTATCTAGGTCTTGGGGGTAATAAAAAATCCAGAAAACTTAAAAAAAAGCACCGTCGAAGACGTGCTCGTAAAAGGAAACGAACAAGGAAAAAAACCAAAAGAAAACGCAAAAGAAAAAGACGCAGAACTAAACGTAGATAATTATAACGGCTAGTTTAGCCAGTATCATTATCTTTAGTATATATATATGAGTGAGATAGAAATAGTAGTTAGTGGTCATTCATCAGATGAAGAATCGAAAATTAATTTACCAAAAAATGTCGAAGTTCTGTTCTATGCAGATGCCGGAAAGACCTGTTATCTACCAGAGGATGTAAGGAGTCTTAATGGAGTAATACAAGCAATGAAGAATGGGGATGGTAATTTAGTGCGTGGTGGAAAACAAGTAAACAACTATGATATTGAATTTTCCGGAGAAGACTACGAAGGTATATTTGATATGAATGGGGACAAAGTAGATAACAAAATAATGAGTGATGACATTGACTTGGAAGACTTGGCTAATGCATTAACTGAAAAGTATCCAGGAAAAAAGATAAAATTGTATGCCATATTTTGCAGAGGATCGGCTAGAGAAGACTTTGCCAGTGGTGACTTCGGGGAAGAACTTACTTGGGATTCAAATGAAGGCGATTTTGGTTTTACAGGAGGTAAAAAAAAGAAGCGCAAAAAGAAACGCAAAAAGAAACGCAAAAAGAAACGCAAAACCAAGCGCAGAACCAAAAGAACCAGACGCAAAACCCGCAAAACCAAACGCCGCGTTAAAAAACGCAAAAGAACTAAACGTAGATAATTATAACGGCTAGTTTAGCCAGTATCATTATCTTTAGTTATATATATGTCAGCTGCAACAATAAGTCGAATGAAAGTAAAAGCAAAAATAGCTCATGATATAAAAACAAATGAGCTCCTAGGTAGCAGTATTCAAAGAGATTTAATAACCAATTTGCCCCCTGCAGAATTACAACAATGGATAGACGAGCACCAAACAAACGTGTTGGAAATTTCAAAAAGGAGAGGTCATATAAAAGAAGCACACGACATATTAGACGCCAAAATTGTCAAAAAAAACGTAAATACAAGAAAAAATAAAAAGAAAAACGAGAGAAAAAAAGCAAAAAAAAGCAAGCGCGCATCCCCACCACCCGAACCAACACCAGCATTCACACCTGAACCAATCCCAGCAATATCACCCACACCACTTCAATCCGTACCACAACAGCAAACAATACCATCTCAACCACCCACAATGTTTTTTAACACTAATCCTCAGATAAACCCTTTCATAATTACTGACATTACCGCACCAACTGTAATGGTTCCTATATCTAATATTGTTCTTGTAAATGCTCCATCTGGATTTTTAGAGAGTGTTACCAACGAGCAGCTATATGACTCTTTTGAAAAAATATCAAAGCCTGAGCAAGGAGAAAGTTTAGACCCTTTATATTTAATTCAACGTCAGTCAAGGGACAGGGTATTAATTGCATTTAAACATCATCTCTTAGCACAACATTTATTAACAAAATGTAGAGAAGGTTGTTCTATTACACTTAATGGTCGTGATATTAAATTTCGTGTAATGCCTTGGAGCCAAACAGTAGAACATCAAACTTATATTAACTCGGCAACACAATTAGCACATCGGGGAGGAAGAACTCGTAAACATATAAAAACCAAACGCAAAACCCGCAGGACCAAGTGCAGAACCAAGCGCAAAACCAAAAGAAAACGCAAAAGAAAAAGACGCAGAACTAAGAGAAGATAATCATAACGGCTAGATTGGCGTAGTGAAATTATTTTAATAAATATATAATATAGAATGCCGCCTAAAAAGAAAATGCAGGCTTGGGAACATAATAGAATAAAAGAAGAGGAAAATGAACTATTAAAATATAAAACTGCAAAGGTAGTAAATGAAAAAGGGGAGTATCCAGAAATTAATTCATTGCCTGGAAGGAAGTTGGTGGATGGGGTCTTTATGGTATTTTACAATAATATGTGGATGACTGTTGATAAATACAAAAAGCAACGTGAAAATCATAGTCGACCATCACCATTGTACCCCGGACTACCAAAAACTACTAGCGGTAAAAAAGATGCACAAACTTTAGTTTCCAATCTTGGCACCCGTCCTGCTCGAGCTTCCAAACCATTTTCGGTACAAGTACACGTACCCGTAACTCGGGATATATTACCGGCCACACGAGAGGCAGCGGTATCAGCAGGAGAAACAAAAACAGCAGCCTTTGGGCGGAGATCATCTAACCCCCCAGTGCCAGTCCAATCAACCTCATTGGAATATCCAGACTCAACAAAATTGCATAATTATTTAAGCGGCTATAGTGATATGGGTGGAAGATTTATTCCATATGTCATATACAAAGGTAACCCGATGCCACTTTCAGAATATAAAGTTCTATATAAAAAACACAACCCACCACCGCAAATATTTATAAATATAAATAATAGACTTGTCGGAAAAATGATTGAATCACCCAAATCTGGTATGGCGAAGGTTGAGGTAATAAACAAAGACAAAGCGTCTTTTCTCAAACAAACCCCATTTCGTTCTTATATTACGTTCTGGCCGAGACAAGCTATGGATAAAATCATTTCCAGAAAAGAAGGAGGGAGAAAAACCCGGCGTAAAAAAAAGCACCGAAGAAAAACCAAAAGAAAACGAAAAAAGAGAAAAAGAAGAACCAGAAAAAAGAGAGGAAGAGGTATAGGGTTATCTAGACCAGCAAAAGTAGCAGCTATTGGAGCACTAACTCTAGGATCAGGTGTAGCAACTGTAAGTCCCACTGCCAAACAAACCTACCAAGAAATAATGCGAGCACCGTGTAATGCCCCATTTAGACAAATGGTATTGCCACATCACCCCGATAAAGGAGGAAATATAGACGACTTTAGCTTTGTCGAAAGTGCAAGACAATCAAGGAAAAAATCTTGTGGTCGTACTAGACGTGCACCACGAGCAGCACCAAAAAAAGAAAAAGCCCCACCAGGCAAGTCAGGAAAAAGATGGAGACGGGAGCAGAATGAACAAAGACGACAAGCCAAAGAAGAAGCTAGAAAACAATCAGAACGACAAGAAGAAGCTGATAGAAAAACGGGACAACAAAAACCCTCAGACACAACTGATTATGGAGATATGGCAAGAAAAATAGGAGCAACAGCTGCTGTGCTTGGCGGTTTAGAATATGTGAGAAGAAGACCAGGATATGGTCCTAATAATCCACGTCCACGGCGTTCATTGACACCGCCTAGAAGATAAAATTGAAATTAGAATAATATATAAAAATTATATTATTCAACTATAATCTAAGATGAGTGTCTCCAGTTGCTTTACTTTTCCTCTGCGTTTTGCCGAGCAAGTCAAATTGAATAATCTTTCCCAGTGTAATTGTTGTCTTAGACATCAAATCAACAAACCTTCTGAACTTAAACCATGGGTAGAACTTCACTCAACTCACAACCGGGATAATCCTTGCCAATGTGACTGCCGTCATAGAGCACGGTGGATTTGCCGAGAGATGTGTGGCAATTCGCTAGTTGCGGCACATGTTGGAGTTGTCGAGGAGCCCACAGACTTCGATAGTGTCATGGATCGTTTGGAAAAGAATGGCACTATATCATCTACGGAGCGAGAGTCTTTTGTAAAATTAATGATGGACCAAAACGAAGTGGCGCAAGCAGCATATGAAGTCTTTGAGCTGGACAATGACGAGGAAGAGATGGTAGATACTCTTCGTCGGATTAACAAACCGATTGATTCGGAATACTACGTTCCCGTCCTCCCATTTGTCTTAGTGAACGTTTCCCACGGAATAGGCACCGGGGTCACCAGTGGTAGTGGCTTCGCGTCAAGTTCCTCTGACGAGGAAGCTGAGGAGGAGAAGGGTGGTGGTGGCTTCGCGTCAAGTTCCTCTGACGAAGAAGCTGAGGAGTACTGTGGAGGTGAATCCAAAACAGAATGGTAAATTAAATAATTCTCATAATCTTTTCTTGTTGAATACGCATTGGATTAACCATAATCATAGATTTTGCTGTTGGTATTATTCTATTTTTATTATGCCTTTCTCTCCAGAAAGGAAAACAAAGATACCTGAAACAACAGAAGAATATACCACATCCAATAAAACCCAATAGTATAAACCACATGATTTGATGTTCGAGCAACTGGTGCATATAATACTATTACTATACTAATTTCTTGTAAGTATATTTCTATAACTATATAACAGAAGTTCAGACTAGTGTATTTGCATCACATACACATTTTTTTTCTATGAGTGGAGGAACTGGTCCTTTATCGATACATCTAATTTCTTCCATATTTAATACTACCGTTTGTAAATAATTTGCTCTTTTAACATACACATCTATTTTTTTCGCCATCTGAAAACGTTCACCGGCATTATTTACATGTTTCATATAAACCAACAACTGTTCAATTCCTTTATTATATAGTACCAATGCTTCAGAAAAATCGTGGTCGTGGTCTTTTTCAGTAGCACGAGTTATATTTCTGATAGCTTTTGCTATTAAAGATTTATTATTCTCTCCAAGAGACTTCATGATAGGGTTAATTTGGGAGAACTCAATCTCTTCCTTTGTTAATTTTATAGGTTTTGACGCGCTCTTATTTGTAATATAATTTTTAATAGGATTCGGCTTGTATTTTATATACCAACCAGAAGCCAATATACAACCTATAAATATAAATACAATAGAGACAGACACAGCCAATGCGGCTCCAACATCCTTCCCACCATTAATTTCTTCTCTTCTATTTTCAATATTGTTTGCATTTTTAATAATATATTGATTCAATACATATCCTGTCTCATTCCCACCATAAGTATTATTCAGACTACCAGAAATATTACCAATACTAGAAGTATTACCAAACCCGCTACTATTAGTCTTCAAAATAATATCAGTTGTATTACCATATGTTGTAACATTATCTACCCCGGTTGTATTACACTCTATACAAAGCACCGGTTTGCTGGAGTTTTCTCGAGCACGACATAAAAAATGATTCGATGTAATATGACAAAACATATTATTTGAATATGTGAAATAAGCTCCTATACCCATTATACTACCAAATATACAACAAGTAGTACATATTACAAAAGCCCATATCTTAACTCTATAATTTTCTCCTTCATACTCGTCCATTTAATCAAAATAAGTTTTTATATTCAAGTAATTTCTACTAATAATTTAAATTACAAAAATGTTTTAGATTATTATATTCTACCTTACACTTCTCTTAACAATACAGCGTGTGCTCCAACTTTGCCTTTTCCTTTGCAATTCTTAATTGATTATTTTCATTTTTTAATTTTTCATTTTCTTCAGCCAAACTTATAATATTTGGAAGTACTTTATCTGTTTTACCAATTATCTTATATGCCGCGACTAAAGATTCTTCTAAGATTTTAACCTTATTTCTAAGAGCAGCATTTTCATTTTGCAAAATAAAATCTGTCCTTGGTAGTTGTCTTCCCCTCTTATTTTCCATTTTGTTTTTTAAATTAGAAAATAAGTAATTAATTAGATTCAATTTAATTATAAACCCAATAAGTTAATGTGGCATATTATGATCCGAAAATACATACATAGGTGGTGCAGTAGGAGTTATCATAGGAGGGGCTGATGGCGAGACATGATATAAATTTCTGCTATAATTAGTTCGTCGTTTTCTCCGGTGCCATCTATTTACATTTCTTCTACCCTTGAGCATATTTAAAAATTTTCTATTGGCCTGTCGTGAGGTAATATGCTTCGTTTTTGAACCAGTTTTAAACTGTTGTCGCCAGTTATTAATAATAGACCTTATTTTTTCTATTCTCTCCATTATGATAATAATATAGAGCAAAAGATTTAAATAAAAACCTCGTTTATATAAAATGTTTCCTCAACTACCCAAAGAATTAGAGCAATTAATATTTGAGTTTGATAGCACAAGACGAAGTTTTTACTTATATCCTATAATACAAAATCCACTATATCTTTTTGAATTAGAATTCGTGACTCCTTATTGGCAGATAATACCGGCTTGTTTGAACCTCAGCAATCCTTGTTCCTTGGAAAGTGAATCTCGTCGCGGATACGATAAATTATATAGCAAACAAGCATCTAATTTAATAGATTTTCACCATGATACATTTTCACAAAGAACAACTGATTTGATAAAAATCTTTTTATTTGACACGAAAGGTCAAGGATACTGGAGAGTTTTTAAAAATATACGAGATTATACACCTATGTATAAAAAATTAGCCGACGATCAAGAAACATTTATAAAGGAAAAAATGGGTTATAAAAATATAGGACCAATCAATCGTGTATATACCCTTGGATTAAAAGTTAATTAATAAAATTGAATATTAAAATTATTTTCTTATAACATAGAAATAGTATTACAATGAATCAACCAGAACAAAAAGAGCCAGAACAAATAGGTGGAGGAGAGGAAAAAAATCAAGTGCCCTTATTGACCGTTGCCGAATATTTCCACGACCAGCACGCTTCAAACTTGACGGTCGATTGGGAGCACAATCCTATCCCATGTTGCAAAAAAAAGTTTGATGAAAAGAAAGAGTTATTGAGTACCAATCTTGACACAATTAAAAAAATAACTAAATTGCGTAATGAAAATACAAAAATAGAGCAGATAATCCACCAACAGTTAATAAAACTGGACAAAGAGAGAGAGGAGTTCACAAAAGAACAAGAAGACCAAAAAGAACAATATGAGGATTGTAATAGACGATTAGATATGCGAGTTTCTGCAATAGAAAATGCAATTCGAGATTGTAGTGAAGATAAAATGGTGAGTCTAAATATCGGAGGTGAAGTATTCCTAACTTTAAAATCGACTATAAGTAATGTTAGTCCGTTCTTTGCCAACTTGTTTTCAGACGATTGGGGAGATGCGGGACGAAAAACAATTCGTGATAAGGATGGTAATATCTTTATAGACCGGTCGCCTCTTTATTTCCGATATATATTAGATTGGTCAAGGAATGGGGCAGATCCACAAGAATTAATAGACATTGTACAAGCAATACCTGGTCACACGGAATGGGCAGACCAAACAGGTTTAAGTTCAAAACTTTCCCTTAAAACATTTATGAAAACACTGGAATATTATGGTATTGATCATGAATTTTGCAACTTTGATCCAGAACTGGTCATAGGTAATAAATTAGATATCTATTGGCGCGGAGATAAATGTACATATAAAGGAATTATTAAAGAGTTATATTTTGACAAAGAAGAGGAAGGCTTCATTATCATTATAAAGTATGAAGATAATCATGTTTGGAAATATAAAGTTAAGCAACTTGCCAAAACAACTGGCCCATATAGTCACATACCGTTGTCCACCAAAAAAAAATCATCAAAAAAAACTAAATGGTGGCATTATGGAGAAGATAAAGGTGGAATACAAATTAGCTCTGGTACAAATGTGAATCCTTCTCCTAGTGATCCGTCCTCAAACTCCGAAACATAAAAAATTACTTAAATATTTTCTTCATCAATTATTACGAATTGTCCCCACTCTTCCTCAGAATCAATATCACTATTGACAGCTTCTTTCTTCATCCCCCATGTATACCAACCAATAACATAATCGACAATTCCAACTATATTAACAGAGAACCAACTGGTAAATCCAGCCATTATATTTAACTGATTATTATTTTAACTTATTAATATTTAATAATAATAAATTAAAATCAATTTTTCTATAGTATACATAAATGCATATCGAAGGAAAAGATTTACCGCAAGGAAGATACTTATTTCAGCGCTATCTAACACATAATGGAGAGAAAGTAAAAGTAAATACATATAAAATAGAAAGAACAACAGATGGTTATGAATTTTATGATAGTGAAACAAAAATAGAAGATGAACTTCGTAGAATAGAATTAAAAAAGAATAAACTAGCATTAATATGGACAAAGGGTTCTCGATTAGGATTATTATATTCCATAGAAATTCCAGAAGAAACTAATTCTGAAAAAGTTAAGTTATAATATAATTTAAAAATAAGACTTTATTATTAAAATATAATGAGTGATAAGAATGGTACATGGGCTTTTATTACCAATATGTTTTTTGCCGCTACTGGTGCAGCTTCGGCAAATTTACTTGCCAATGTAGCCTGTCGTGACAGACAGGGTACCATAGATTGGCGAGATCTAGCAATTCTAACATCTATAGGCGCAACACTTGGTGTACATTATGCAAAAACAGGCAAACCTTTTTTCTCATTAAATCAATAGGATAATTGGTAGGCATTATGGTCATCACATACACATTCTCCGCGATATCCTACTAAATATTTTCCTCGACGACCATCACCACATATACAACTTCCAGGATCACTGGGAGATTGTACACAAAATTCTTTGCTGTAACCTTGTGCTCTACACGCTTGATATGTGGGTATAAAGTAATCCATTGCCATAATATTTGAATACCCTTCTTTCTTGATCATTGCATTAATTCCATATAATATCATGAAAGCGATTAAAAAGCCCCAACACAATATAGTATTCATATACATAATTACGAATATTATATAAATTATCATAATAATTGAACCTCCGATCTTCATGGGTATTTTACAGCATGACTGGTATTTCCATTTATTTGTAACCCTATGATAGATGCGATAATTATAAGTACTCCAGATATAGTTATTTTTGTTGGTCTTTCTTTAAAATAAAAAAATCCTATTAATAATCCAAACACAACCATACTATTATATAAAACTGCTGCATTTATAGCTGGAAGTTTTGATAATCCATAATAATAAGTATAGTTTGCAATACCTTCAACAATAATATAAAACATAACTAATTTTATAATTTGATCCCATTTACCTGCAATTTTAATTTTATGTTTTGTGGCAAAGTGTTGAATGAATATACCTATTACAGATAATATGGATGCAAAACCTGTTAAATAAAATGTGTCAATGATTGGGTCATTTGTTGTTTCACTTATTTCTTTAAAAAAGGGCACGAAAATACCGTGTGCTACAGCGGCCAAACCTGCCACTACTAAAAAGATCTTATTATATTTAATACTTTTAGTGTTTAAAAATTCACCAATGTTCATAACAACTATACCCAAAAATCCCAATAACACATACATTACTTGGTTGTTGGTCACGGGCCTTTTAAAATAAAACTTTTCCATTAACACTAGGACTATTGTCCAACACATAAATAATGGAAAAGTAATATATTGTGGCGCAAATTGCATAGCGACAATAATACCCGCTACATATAAATAATTTAAAGTTGACACTCTTAAAATATTGGGACTAAATATATTTTTAAAATATTCTTCGTATTTCTCTTTCTCTTTCCCCACTGTTGTTTTCCATTTTACATAAAGATAAATGTAAGTAACTATAAAAAAACTGACAAATCTTAAAAGTATTTTAAATTGTAAATCCAAATCATTATTGCGAATGAAGATCGGGTACAATGAGTTTAAAAATCCAGAAAGAATAATTCCCAAAGACGGCATTATTTGACTTGTCATATATATATACATAATATTAAGTTAAATAACATAAGTTAAATAACAAATTATTTAATTAACACATCCAAACTATTTTCCAACCTGCGTGGTAATAGTTCTTTAATTCTATCATAAACAATGGTCTCATTCTTTAATAAATCTTTGGCCATCGATACAATTAATTTTTTGTGTTTCTTTAAAACAGAAAAGGTGAATTCTTCTATTTCATCGACCATAACTTTACATTGTGAAAACACAGAGTCTGTAATATTCTCTCCAATTATACCCATATATTGTGGATTAAGTGGACCAATTTCTTTACTCATACCCCAGTTCGTATTATATAACCTGACAAAGTTGGATATCTTTTCAATGTCATCCGCAGCACCTGTAGATACATCTCCATAAATAAGTTTTTCTGCGACCCTACCACCCAATAGCACGCTAATTTGCGCCAATATAGCTTTACTTGTATGTAATTTTTTATTTGCAGGTTTGGGTTGTGAGAATCCCAAAGCAGCTTCTCCGCGTGGAATAATGCTGACTTTTACAGGAGGTTCTGAGTCTTTCAATATATATCCCATAAGAGCGTGTCCTGCTTCGTGATAAGAAACGCGTTCTTTTTCTTCATCGCTCATCATTCGCTCGCGTTTTTCCCTACCAATCATAACTTCATCTATTGCAATTTGAATATCACTATCCGTTAATCCAACTTCTTCTTGTCCGCGTTGAATAGCATTTATTTTCGACTGATTAGCAATATTGGCGATATCTGCACCAGTCATTCCAGCTGTTCTTTCGGATAAAGTTGCATATGACAATCCTTCAGGTAATTTAATATCTTCAAGATACATTTCAAACATAGATTTTCTTTCTGAAAAATTGGGTGGGTCGAAATATATTTTTTTATCGAACCGACCAGAGCGCAATAAAGCAGGGTCGAGATATTTAACTAGGTTAGTTGCTGCAAAAACCATAATATTATCACACATGTCAAATCCATCCATTTCTACCAACAACTGATTCAAAGTAGAGGCTCTTTCCGAGTTTCTCTCCAAATTTCTTTTGCTACCCACGGCATCTAATTCATCGATAAAAATAATACATCTCTTCTCTTTTTTCGCCTTTTTAAATAAATCACGAACACGTCGAGCACCAACCCCAACATACATTTCCACAAATGAACTTCCGGCTTCACTTATAATGGGAATATCTAGTGTTTGGGCCATTTTTTTCACCAATAATGTTTTACCAGTACCAGGTGGTCCAGCAAGTAATATACCTTTAGGTAATTTAACTTCCCAATCAGAGTATTTTTTTTTATTATTAATAAAATCCATATAATATTTAATTTCTTCTTTCACGCCTTCTAATCCCACAACTTCGTCTAGTGGTGTAGAACCAAATTTCTTTTTAGTTTCTTCTTTCCATTTACGAACTTTTCTTGTAATTTTTCCAAAGGAATTATTAGAATGCGTATCAAATATCTTAATAAGAATCCAAAATATAACCAAATAAAATAAAACATTAGTCTCAGATTCCGGTGGTGGAGGTGGGGGTGGAGATGTACTGTTTCCAAAAAATCCAAACATCTTTTTTAATATTATATACAATGATGCGTTAAAACCATTTTAATATATAATTTTCTCTCCAAATATATATATATTATGGCAAATATAGAAATGAAAACTATGTCTGAACAAATTCCAGCATTAACACAAACTCAAAGAGACGCATTAGAACCATTGGAAGATTCGATAGGTTATTTAGGTGCAACGCGAGAAACATTAGAAGGACTAAGAAAGAAACATTCTATGAAGCATTTCGAAAATGATACTAACCCACGTACAGGCGACGGATTTTTCAAACGAGGAACAGAACAGTATCACCGCACCAAAGCCAAGTTCATGAGAGATGGTAGAAATATGCATGTTGCCACCAATGCAGGCGTTCCAGTAGCAGATATAGCCAAGGCTCACGAAGCTATAGCAAATAGAATAAATGCAGTGAAAGAGGCTCATATAGCTCTTTCAAGAACCCATCCAACATTAGCATGGAAAGACGGAAAACTAGGGCAAAAAAACAGAAAATATAAAACTCCTTCTGGTGACACACGATCCTTGGGAAACTATCATGGTAAAAAAGTTACAGAAGATGGAATACCGAAAACATTCAAAAAAGGGGGAAGAAAAAGAACACGCAAAACCCGAAGACGCAAACACAAAAGGAAAACCCGCAAAAGGAAAACCCGCAAAAGGAAAACCCGCAAAAGGAAGAGGAAAACCCACAAGAGAAAAATTTTTTCAAAAAGAAGAAAAACCAAAAAGCACCGTCGTTAATTATGTTTTATATGAATTAAACAATAATTAACAAATAAAAAAATTGAAATAATTATCCATTATACAGATAAAAGTATTCTCCTACCTTCTTACCAATTCTTAAAATGTCTACCCCAATCAATAAGAAACTGTCCTGTTTAGGTGTCGTTAAGCGCCGTAAAAATAATGCAGTTCGTCCCGCTGTGCCATCCATTGCAATCGTGCAGTCAACCCGGGATCGTAGTGGCTCTATGTCTAGCTTTCAAGGATCGGCTGCATCGTCATTGTATACCTCAATCATTGATCACAAGCAAAATTCCAAAGACAATAATGTAAAAATCACATACTCGCTTACCACATTTGATGAAAGAGTCGAACACCCTTTCGAAAATGTAGACATCCACGATGTAGATCTCTCAGAAGATGATGCAAAAAAGCTTGTTCAACCGCGAGGTCTAACGCGTCTCTATGCTACAGCAATTGAAGATCTTGCTCGACTCCGCAAAACAGTCAAAAAAGCGAAATCCGAAAATCCCGATGCCATCGTCAAAGGTATATTTGAATTGCATACAGATGGTGATGACAATGAATCGCGGCCATTAACATCAGCAGATTTGAATGCAGCCGTTACAGCAGCACGAGCGGAAGATATTGTCTGCATTTATGCAGGGGCTAATCAAGATGCAATCACAACCGGAACAAGTTATGGATTTAGCGCAGATTTGTCACTGACAACAGATAGCACACCAACACGAGGCGGCGAAGGATTGCGCATGTGTTCACAAGCAGTAATGCGCGCCTGCTCTGGTATGCCACCAGCATTTACTCAATTAGAACGTAATGTCAGTGCTCCTGCATCAAGCATTAACCAAACTGCATTGTCTCCTCCTTTGCCAAACACAATGCCCTCTGGTGCTGCACTATTAGTCACAAGTCCTTCCTCGTTTCCTGCAGTTACTACGCAGCCAACTCAAAATATCCTAACGCGACCTGGCTTTCAATATCATAATTACCAAAATACTTCAATACCTCCGCCCCAACCACTTACGCGCCAAACAAATCAGCGTATCGTTTAATCATTATATTAACAATTCAACTTTATAAAATCTTTAATTCATAAAATTTTTATTACAAACTTTCTATATCACTAAAAACACAAATTAAAGGCCAGTGATCGGAAGTATCTTCTAAAATATCATCAACAACAATATCAATATTACAATAGCTGTCACACATTGGGAGAATGTAATCAAGAATTCGATTACTATCATGAGTTCTTGTATAGTTATTTTTATTACATCGCAAATAGACATCTGCTGAATGATGATTAAGATCTCCTAGCAAAATAAAATTAGTACCAAAAGGGGAACTATCTTGTGCCACACGCATTTGTTGTGCAGAGATTACTTCATTGCCGGATTGCAAATGTGTTGCGGCAAAGTTTTTATCTCCTACGGAAAAATATAAAATACCTTTCGAGGCAAACGAATCAGGAAATTCATAAGGAAGCAATGGTTCAAATTTTACATATTGGATGGGCTGATTAGATAAGACTAGTAAACCAGAATTCTCTCCAAATAGATATTTACTTTTCATACATCCAGTAATAGAAAAAGGATATTTTTTGAGTATCTCTTTATTATACAAAATTCGCTCCAGTGAAGAGATTTCAAATACTTCTTGCAAACATATTACATCACAATCACTTTTTTTAATATATTCCAAAATGTTATTTAATTTTGCAGAATTTGAATACCAAAATAATTCTTGAATATTCCAAGACAGTATTTTTTTAATTTTCCGATTGAGCAAAGTAACATTTAGAGGATTAAAAATAGAACGGGAAATACCATTATGTAAATATACTTTTTTAAGAGTTTGATTACAACACAGAATATTATAGACTTTTCTAAGAGCCATTATATTATAATGCCGAATTATTATTAAATTGAAAAATAAATTTAAAACAATAAATAAGTATATTATTTACTAATGTCAAGCAGTATTACAAAAGAAACTCAAACAAGTGTTGAGAAGCAAGTTAAGGAGCCATCCAAGGAGCAAGCCAAGGATCTGAACAGGGAGCAAGCCGAGGAGCCAGTCTGTGGTATTTGTTATATAGCTCTGGATAACAAAAATACAGTAATTACTACCTGTGATCATGCATATTGTACAACTTGTTTCTTCAAATGGCTTAACAGAAAAGAAACTTGTGCTTTATGTAGAAAAGTATTACTTTCCGATACAGTAGTTGAGGAGCGTTTAACTGCTTTACAAGATATTCAATCAGAATTAATGGATAATTATAGATGTTTGAGAGTCTTGAAAAGAAATATTAAAAAAAAAAAGTGTAAAAAAAATAATTTAACAGATGATATCAATTCTCTTATAAATCGCCAAATCAGAATGCGTTATTTACTCCAACAAACAAGATCGGTATGCAGAGAAACGCTTACTCGTAGCAGGTTTTTAAAGCAAGCAATGGAAATGCAAAAAAAATCGTTGGATTTAATGAAAAATTATAGAAGTGAATGGGAGGATTTACATACTCCCTTATTAGCTCCTACAGAGGAAGAAGCGGAGGAAGAAGCGGAGGAAGAAGAGATTGATGTAGTTAACATGACAGCAGCATTGGATAATATGATAAGATTAGAAAGCAGAAGAGCAAGGGCGGCACTACAACGAATGCGAGAACGTGCTGCTTTACTCGCTAATGCGGAAATTATTGAAGTAGAAAATTCTGACGACGATAATAACGAAGATGCTGCGGAGGAAGATACTGCAGAGCAAGATACTGCAGAGGAAGATACTGCAGAGCAAGATACTGCAGAGCAAGATACTGCAGAGCAAGATACTGCAGAGCAAGATACTGCAGATTATTTTGAAGACGAAGAAGGAATAGAACTTGATTTAACAGTATTTGGCACCGGCATACCTACTTTTGATTTTATGCCAGCACCACGAAGAACAGTCAGAGTTCCTGCTAGAAATCATCGCCAATCACCGATGTTTGTATTTGGCGATACAGCAATGCCCCCTGCAAGTGCATTTGAAACACCTACTAATAACCCCGAAACACAGTCAACTACATTGCCACTTACACCTCCTATTATAGAAATGACTCGTACTCCAGTTGAACCAACAGACTCTCTCCAAGAAATAACAGACTCTCTCCAAGAAA
>Ga0233415_10000482_pt1 | contig 18598 bp, 18 predicted proteins | sample Na_anoxic_12_MG_FD_188631 | JGI IMG/M metagenome (GOLD analysis project Ga0233415, IMG submission 188631) | Seawater microbial communities from Saanich Inlet, British Columbia, Canada - Na_anoxic_12_MG | ecosystem: Environmental > Aquatic > Marine > Inlet | place: Canada: British Columbia... | reverse complement strand
AGAACGGCCTGTTAGAAGAATTAAAAAGAGCATGGACCACTGCAAGAGGCATAGATTCTCAAGAGGGAGATCCTGATCCACCAGCGATGAGTGCATGGTTGCAGTCAAGGGTTGCCGGATATACAAGTAAATTCCGTGGCTCTCATAGCGGTAGATATTAGGAGGACCTCATGGCTACACCTGTTCTTAACTCATTCAACGCTGGGGAGCTATCGGAGTATCTAAGTGCAAGAACTGACCTCGCTAAATATCGTAACGGTTGCCAGACACTTGAGAATATGCTTGTTTTACCGTATGGCGGAGCAACAAGGCGACCTGGTACTGAATTCATTGCTGAAGTAAAAGATTCCGATGATAATACACGATTAATCCCATTCGAGAGAAGCGAAGACACTAGTTTTATACTTGAATTCGGTGATAACTATATCAGATTTTACACAAATGGCGGTTACGTCGAAAGTGGCGGATCTCCATATGAAATAGCTTCTCCATACGCTGAAGATGAGATTAATGATGCAAAGTTCGTTCAAAGCGCGGATGTAATCTATTTCGTTCATCCTCTTTATCCTCCATATAAGTTGTCTCGTCTAGGAACAGCGGAATGGACCATGGAAGAAACTGAATTTATCTATGCAGCTTTTATGGATGAGAATATTGAGTCTACTGACACTATTACGGCTACCGTTGACGGAGCTGATCCTGACTACACACTTGTATCGTCCGTGGCAGATTTCTTTACCGCTGATGATGTTGGCGGACACTTTCTTATTAAATACCCTCGTACAGATAACGCTATCCAGGAAGTTTTCTCTTCTGCAACTGTTGGCGCAAGTACAATAAGAATTTCCGGACAATGGAGTTTTGTAACACATGGAACCTGGACCGGTACTGTAAAGATACAGCGTAGTTTTAATGATGGAAGCACTTGGCAGGATTATAGGACTTACTCCGGTACAGCTGACAGAAACGTTGATGCTTCCGGAGAAGAAGAGCTTGAAAACGTCCTTTACCGAATAAATTGCACTGCTTATACATCAGGAACGCTTACTTGCGATCTTTCCACTCAGGATTATTTCGATAAAGTTGTATTCTTAATTACAGCATACACAAGCGGAACTACTGTTGACGCTGAGAGGCAGTCTGGTGAAATGACAGGTCACAGTGCAGAAACTGTCCCAGATTGGGCATGGGGCGCGTGGAGTCCTAAAAACGGCTACCCTGAAGCAATAGCTTTCTTCGAAGAGAGACTTTGTTTCGCAGCATCAACCAATCAACCTCAAACAGTCTGGACATCTAAAACAGGAAATTATGAGAACCTAACTTCAGGAACCTTTGATGATTCCGCACTTATTTATACAATATCCTCTGACCGGGTTAATAAAATTCTATGGATGGTCCCACAGGCTGCGCTTATTATAGGCACAGATGGCGGTGAATGGAAAATGTCCAGTGGTAAGCGTGAAGAACCTATCACTCCGGAAAACATCTCATTTAAGCGTCAGAGTACTTATGGAAGTGAATCCATCCAGGGCATACTTATCAACGATGTTATCATGTACATTCAGCGCGGAGGCAGGAAACTTCGTGAAATGACTTATTCTTATGAGCGTGAGATTTTCGTTTCTCCTGATATGAGTATACTCGCTGAACAAATTACTGAATCCGGTGTTGTCAACATGGTTTTCCAGCAAAATCCTCATCCTATTATTTGGCTGACCAGGACAGATGGAACTCTCGTAGCTTTTACTTACGAGTCAGGCCAGGACGTTGTAGGATGGCACAGACATCCAATGGATAACGGACTTGTAGAAAGCATCGCAAGTATTTCAGGTTTACCAGAAGACGAAGTATGGATGGTTGTTCGTCGGACAATTGACGGATCAACAGCGCGTTATATAGAAAGAATGAAGCCTGTTAATTTCGGTTTAACCAATGTCGATGCATGGTTTGTTGATTCTGCACTAGAATTTGATGGCGGAGATGCTTTTGATATCTCTGGAGCCACAAACGCGGACCCATGTGTGCTTACAATTACCGGACACTCCTTCTCTGATGGAGATCAGATCAAGATAACTGGTGTTGCTGGAATGACAAAATTAAATAGTCATGTTTTCTCAGTAGGAAATCCAACAGCAAACACTATTGAGCTTCGTGATGAAAATGATACCGATGATATAAATTCCACCGCTTACGGAGTATATACTAGTGGTGGATCGGCAATAAGAGTTGAGAATACATTTGGCGGATTAAGTCATCTCGAAGGCGAAACAGTTTCTGCTCTCGTTGATGGGGCCGTTGTTGACGATGCGGTTGTTTCTAGTGGATCTGCGGTACTTGAAAGATTCGGTAATAGAATTGTTATCGGACTTAAATATACGTCTGTTCTGAAGCCTATGAATATTGAGAGCGATCTCGCTGATGGTGGAAGTCAGGCACGCAAAAAGAGAATTTCGAAGGTTGCTGTAAGATTTTACAGGACATCCGGAGCACAGATAGAATCAGACGAAGGGAAAGAGATGGTTGTCGCTTTCAGAAAAGCTTCTGACCCTATGGATACAGCTTTGCCCTTGTTTTCTGGAGATAAGAAGGTATCTTATAAAGACGGCTATGATAATCAGGCCGGAATAACCGTTAAACAGGAGCTCGCTTTACCGATGACAATCTTAATGATCTCTCCATGGATAAGGAACTACAATTAATGGAACTTTATCCAGTACAATTTTATAATGAGGCTGAGGATTACAAAGATATAGTCAAATGGACAGCTTCTATCGACCAGATAATTCCTGATCCGGAAATGCTCCCGGCTGTAGGAGTTGTAGCTATCAAAGATGGGGTAAAAATTGGTTGCGGATTTCTTTTCTTAAGCACCGATTGCCCTGTTGCTGTCTTGGAGTGGGTTCATTTTAATCCCGAATCAAGGGCTTCTGAAAAAATTATAGCATTAAATAGTATAATAAAATCACTTGAAATGTGTGCCAAAGAAGAAAACGCTTCTATAATATTTGCAGGAAGTCCGACGAATAGTATTACAAGACTTTACGTTGAATCTGGATACACCGCAATGGCAAGAAATATGACACATTTAGTTAAGGTTATTAATTAAGGAGGAATAGATATGGGTTGGGCAGGCGCAGCAGTACAAGTATTAGGAGGAGTTGGCTCAGCTGGTATGTCTATTTATTCTGGCTATCAAAAAGCTAAGGAAATGAGATCTCAAGGTAAAGCTCAGAGGGCTATGGCTAATTATAATGCTCAGGTTGCCGAAAATCAGGCTCAGGCTGAGTTAAATCAAGCTCAAGCTGTTGAGAGATCTGCAAGAGAAGAAGAGCATAGGCAAAGAGAGAAAAATAAGAGACTCAGAGGAAAACAGGCTGTTGCTATGGCTGCCAGTGGAGCTACTGCTTCAGGAACAAATATTCTTATGGAAGAGGATCAGTTAGCTGAAATGAAACTTCAGGAACTTGATATTCGTCATTCTGGAGAACTTGAATCTTATCGTCATAAAGTTGCTGCTACATCATTCGAAGCTGCTGCTCAGGGACAACGCTTCCAGGGGAATGTTGCTTATAAACAGGCTAAACGTGGTGCAAAAACTGCTATAATGAGTGGCTATATGAGTGGAATGTCTTCAATGCTAACAGGAGCTTCTCAAGCAGCTAGCTCTTACAGTGGAAGTCAAGTAAAAAGCTCAACTAGTACCGGAAGCGGATACAGTGGCAGTGGATATAGTTCAAATCGAGGCTACGGAGCAGGTCGTGGTGGTGGTTATGGCTATGGAGCAGGAAGGACAGGCGGTTAACTCATGGGAAAAATACCTACAACTAGAGCATCTACAAATGTTGCAAAATTAGGCGGTGTCCCTCGCGTGGGACAGTCTATGAATATACATACTTTCGATGCAATGTACAACCAAAACATCCGTAGTATCGATCAAGCGGATAGAGCTGTAAGAACCGCTATTGGACAGACCACTAAAGCTGTTACTGGTTTTATTGAACAACAGCAAGCTAAAGAAGATAAAATAAATTTACTGAAATATCAAGACAGTATGAACGATGCCTTCAATGGGTATACTACTGCTTATCGTGAGAATCCTGATTTTGACAGCTGGGGTCAAGACTACGAGAAAACTATGGATGAGAACTCCAAAATTACCATGGATGAGCTCAAAATGTCTAATCGTGCTCGTGAGATGGCTGGAATGTGGTCAATGGAGCGAAGTCAGCAGGAAAAGCGACAGATAGCCAGTGACTATTCTGCTGCGAGAATTAATCATTTCGATAAAGAATCTACCTTCCTTATTGGTAAAGCTGTTGAAAAAGGTGATACTGTTGACGCTATTGTTAACTTAAAACTCAGAGCTGAGAACTCTCCGACTCGGACAGCTACACTCGAAGCGGATATTAAGCAAGCCAAAGATCAGATTTGGTGGAATAATGAAGTTGAGATTATTAATGAAGATCCTCATAACTGGAAAGAACCTGCTGTAGAAGATGTTCCTGGCGGTCGTAAAGGGCTGAATAACCTGAAGGCTGAACGTAGTAAAGTTCTGTATCAGGAAAAAGTTCACTTCAACGAACGCAAACAGACGATGTTCACGAAGCTTGATGATTTACTGATGAATGGCGAACTCACAACTAACACTCTTGACGAGTATTATTACAAAGAGCGTACCGAACAAGGTCTTCCTGTTCTCAATAAACGTCAGTATGATGCATATAAAGCTGATTTGACGCGGAAAGACATCGCTGTTGATAAAGCGAGTATAGAGCAGCTTCGTGATGACATATACTACTATGACAGTTCTAAGGACGACGACAAGTCAAAATGGACCGCTATTCAGGACCAGATGCATTTCTGGGATGTAGATACTCGCCAGAAGCTTCAGCTTGATATCGATAAAATGACTAAGCGGAATGAGACTAAAAAGGAAGTCAAGCAGATTATGACTCCTGCTCAGGACGACGCATTTGACAGAAATTTCGGTCTTCTCGATGAAGCTTTTAATGTTAAGCGCAAAGAAGCTATTGAACCTACATCTGGAATGTACAGAACTGAAATCGAAGAACCGGGTGCTATTTCTAAGTTCTTATTCGGCTCTGAAGGTGAAATGATAAAAGTCTGGGACTATAAAAAGTCTATGCAGGCTAGAGATGCTATCAAGGACCAAATCTGGGATTGGGCTAAAAAGAATCCTGAATTTACCACAAAAGAGCTTCAGGATTACACAAAAGAAGTCACTGAGCCATATGCTGTCGAAAAACAGAGATTAGAGCTCATTGACTCATCAATCATACCACAAAAAGAAGAAATCGTTGAAGAAGATAACGAATTTAGAAAAAGGTATAATTACTAATGCCATTGACAGAAGAACATAGACTTAAACTCGACGGGATCGTTTCACAGATGTCCACTAATGGTGAAAGCGATGATAATATTCAGTTTGTTGTTAATGATTTTAAATCTAAATACGAACCAATGAATACAGGAATCAGTGATCAGACTGTCATGGATTTTAATCCAGAGAAAGATGATGATATTAAGGCTAAGGCTATCATTAAAGACCGTATGGATGACTTAGATCCTGAAGGGGAAGTTTACTTTGATAAGTTAATGGATCCCAAGGCGACAATGCAGCTTCTTCAGAAAGTAACAGATCCTCAGCCGATGGACGCTAAAGAGATCGACGAAATTCTGAGAACTGGAAGTAGTGTCTTAAGTCCTAAAATGGTCCCAGCCACCTCTCCTGATGAGGAAAAGCATAGTATAGACCCTGAAGGTGGATATGTCTCAATAACTAAACCTGACACCACTGAAGAACCTAAAGGCCCATCTATGAGAGAAGCTACTGATGCTGACTTTCAGAGAAGTTGGGGAGATATATTTTCTAATTTCTTTAAATATGGTACTGCTAACGAAGAATATGTAAGAGTTAGAGAGCGCATGGAAGCTTCTCTTCCGGATATCGGTAAAGCTGTTAAACTGGCAAAAAGAGAAGAAAAGCGTCGTACTATAAAGGCTAAGTGGTCTGAACTGGGAGAAGCTGAAAGAGCTCTCGTTGATGGACTCATGTCTGCTATTAAAAAGCCGGCATTGGGTATAATGCATCATGTATCAGATCAGCTATATCTTAACAATATGGGAATTGATTTAGGTTTTGAGGAAGCTCTCGCTAACGATATAAATATATGGTCTGAAACACTTGCTCATACTGAAGATCTGAAAAAAGAGTGGAAAGAAAATGAGGGACATAATTGGTATAATCCATCGTTCCTTGGAGATTTTGTTTTAAGATCGGGCCCTACTATGGCTCTAAGCATGTACACGGGTGGTGCACTTGCTGCAGGCACTGAAGGTGCGATCTTAAAACTAGCTCTCTACGGTGGTGGATCAGGTTTTACTGAAGCTATTTCTGAATCTGGAGCAGCTGCAGCTCAGGCCGAAGCAATGGGAGCTTCTATTGAAGAAAAGGCAGATGTAGCCAGGCGAGTGTTCCGTAAAAACTTCGTTGAATCAGCTATATTTAACTCATTACAGTATGGTTCTGGTAAATTTCAGAAGATGCTGGACAATAAAGTTCTTAAAACTGCTGTTCTTGGTGGTGGTATTCTTCTTGAACCGGAACAGGAATTAAGGCAGGACGAGATCTCCAGACGAGCAATTAACGAAATAGTCGCTAAAAAAGCAGCTGAGAATGAATTTTTCCTCACTCCTCGCGTCATTGAAGGTTTTATCGATCCTGAGAAACGTGATCTAACAATGCTTTCGCTGATGATGGGAGCAGCTGATCCGGCAATGGGTTATCTTCAGGATTTGAAATCAACAGCCATTAAGACCGGAAAAGGCAAAGCTGTACTGGATACAAATGTCAATTTTACTGAAAAAAGTCTAAATGAAGAATTACAGACCTATGAACAGTCTGAGGATTTAGATGAACATCAGATGAAAAGATATGAAGCTCTGGAGAAAAATTCCGGAGATGTTATGGCTGCCGTCCCTGAGCTTGTAGAAATAGAAACTGAACAAAAAGTTAAAGAATACAACGCTGAAACAATTGAAGGTGTTCTTGAAGATGCTACTATCGGTAAAGTTGCTAAAGAAGAAATAGTAAATCTTCCTGAACCTGAAGCTCAAGTTACTGCAGAACAAATAAATGACACATTGAATACATTTCAGGACGTTGGCCTTAAAAAAGCAGATGCGGAAGTTATCCGGAAAACTTATGGACTAAAAGATCTGACTCAAGCAGAATCGGTAGCTGTTCAGTCTCATATAAGGAATGCTAAAGAGAAGGGCATGGATCACAGAGCTATTGAAATAGCCACTGAAGTCAATAATAATACTGACAGAATGTTGAGTCCTGATGAGCATATGGGGCTCGTTCTTCGTGAGGTTGCACTACAAAATCAGTATGACACTAAAATTGAAGAAGCTATTCAATTAGGTGAAGCTGGTAACATGGACGCTCAGGTCCAGGCCGTACAGCAAGCGAGAGCAATTGAGAAGAATATCGATATTATTACTGAAGCCAGTGTTAAGAGCGGAAGTCGTCTTGGACGCGCATTCAACGTTAGGAAGGCTAGAATCAACCGTGCTACTTATTCACTGAAAAATATGCGTAAGGTAGCTCAGCAATTATCCGGTAAAAAGCTCACTGTAAAGCAACATGCTAAATTACTGAAAGACTCTATAGTCATAAAAGACCTTGAAAATAAAGTCGAGAAACTTGAAAAACAACTTGAAATTGCCGAAAAGAAAGCTAAGAAATCTGACGCTCAGCAGTTTATCGGTGAAGTCATGAAAGAGCGTAAGAAACAGTCTAAATCTGAGGATATTGCAGCTAGACAGGAGAATATCAAAGAACAGCTCCGTAAAATGGGTCATCGTGTCAATGATATTACCGGTGTTACTGTTGAAGCTACTAAACTTCTAGGCATGCTTGCTGAAACTTATATTGAGCAGGGTATTAATACTTTGCCGGATCTGATGACTCAATTGAAAAAAGATCTTCCTGATATGAGTGAGAAAAATATTTACGACGCATTCAGTAATAGAAAGAAGAATGTAGTCAAAAAAGTTAAGAGTCAGACACAGAAGGTTGTTACTGAACTCAAAAAACAGGCCACTCTTCAGTCTAAGATAATGGATGGAATTAACGGAATATTTGATCCAGCTAGAAAGACTCCTCCAAAATCTAAGGAAATCGAAAAATTACTTGGTCAGTTCCAAGACTTAAAAAGAAGCTATTTTCAGACAGAGACTGATTTAGCTAAAGTTGACATGATTCAACGTAAGATCGATGAAGTTCAGGATGCCATTGAAAACGGAACTGTTGTTCCAAAAGAGCAAAGAACAGCCAGAGCTCAGTCTCAAGCGGTAATGGAAGCTCAGCAGAGATATAAAGAAGCGCGAGCTTTAATGGATACTAATGAAAAGATTCGTGATCTTGAAAAACAACTTGAAACCGGTAATTATAAACTCCCTCCTGAGTTGGAGAAGAAGGTGGTCGATAATAATCTTGAGAGAGCTAGATTGAAGCTTCATCAGGCGAGAATGCAAGTTCGCCATGATCTCATGAAAATGGCTCCAGTAACAATTGGATCATCTTTTGACAAACTAGGTGGATCACTTCGCGGATTAATGGCCTCCATGGATGTTTCATACGTAGCGAGACAGGGTGGTTTCTTGGCCCCAGGTCATCCAGTAGCTGCATCAAAAGCTTTCGTTGCATCGTTGGAAGCTGCACTTACTCAGGATAAACATGATAAAATTCAGATGGCTATTAAAGAACATCCTAATCAATTCTTCAGAGATAAGTATGGACTTAAGCTTACAGATTTAGATGGACTTCTTACTGAGCGTGAGGAGATGTTTACTAATAGTTGGGTAGAAAATCTTCCCGGAATAAAGCAAAGTAATAGAAATATGGTCACAGGTTTAAATGTGCTCAGAGCCTCTTTGTTCGATACATTTATGTCAAAATATCCGGATGCTACAGATGCCGAATTAAAAGCATATGCTGATTATATCAACTCGGCTACTGGTCGCGGAAGTCTTGGAAAATTTGAAAGATCTGCTCATACTTTATCAAGAATCTTTTTTGCGCCTCGCTGGGCTATGAGTAGATTTCAGGTTATGATGGCCCCATTTAGTCCAAAATATTTAAAACATAAAAGCCTGAGAAAAGAGATGGCGAGAGATTACGCATCTTACCTCGGAACAATGTCAGCGATATTAATGCTCGCAAAAGGATCTGGTGCTGAAGTTGAATTAGATCCATCAAAAGGAGATTTCGGTAAAATGGTTATGCCGAATGGTGTCCGTGTTGACTTACCGGGAAGTATGGGCCCTACTCTAAGGTTAATTGGAGCTACTATAAAGAAAGCCGGAAATACTGCAGGATTATGGAAAGATGGTGAAAGAATAGATCCTCTTGACAAACTTGGTAGATTTACTAAATACAAATTTTCTCCTATAGCGTCGCTGGTAGCCGAATCGATAACAGGAAAAGATGTAATGGGACAGGAAACAGATTGGGCCAAATCGTCATATTCGCATACCGTTCCGTTGATATTCCAGACAGCTGAAGAAGTATATGAAAAAGATCCGAGTATGGATTCGGTAATGATGGGACTACTCTTTGAGGCCGTAGGAATGGGTGTTCAGGTATATAAAGATAGAAAGAAAAAAGGCAGTACAATACCACTAAAAGACTTGTAATTTAATAAATTTGTGCTTACATAGAATAAGGAGATATTCAAATGACAGTTTCAACCTCGACGAATAAAGTATCATATGCGTGTAATGGAAGCGTTGTTGAATTCAACATTCCGTATAAATTTTTCATCACAGGCGAAGTTTATGCTATATTGGAAGACGACACAACCCTCGCTCAAACAGATCTCGTAGAAGGTGTCGATTATAATATCTCTACCGATAATCCTGACTTCGATGAAGGAGCGACTTTAACCACAGTTCCTACATACGCTGCCGGAAACACTATCATTATTTACCGTGAGCTTCCATACGTTCAGGAAACTGACTATCAGGAAGGCGACGCATTTCCAGCAGAAGCACATGAAGATGCACTTGACTATCTTACAATGCTTATTCAGCAAATGATTGAATCAGGAATTTTTCTTGATGCAGCTACTCCCCTCGTACAAGGTAACATACTTTTTTATGATGGAACTTCATGGCAAGTACTTGCTCCAGGTGTGTCGGGTCAATTCTTAGCAACAGCTGCTGCCACTGATCCATTTTGGTCAGTTCCTACAGCTTCAGGTGGAGGAGACGTTCTCGGGCCAGTTTCCGGAACAGACAATGCAATAGCTTTATTTGATGGCGTATCAGGAAAACTTATCAAAGTTGCTGCAATTACTATTGATGATGGCAAGATTGTGATTCCTAATAAAACTGATGAAGGTATCCTTAATATAGTTGCCATGGACACAGAACCCACAGCTCCTATTGAAAGAGATATCTATCTTGACGATGGAACTAATACAGATAGCGGAAACATGTCCTTTAGAAGATGGACTGGATCAGCGTGGGAAGATATTGCTAAAGCAGACAGTTCAACCACTATATCCACAGACACCACTATTTACGTAGCCGATACAGGTGATGATGTTACTGGAGATGGCACAAGCGGAGATCCTTATTATTCTATAGAAAAAGCGATGGAGCATCTTAACGACTATATTATTGTGGGAGATACCATAGTTACAGTTGATGTTGCCGATGGGACTTATACAGCTTTATCCAGTGTCGATATAACCCACGCTCAAGCTCATAAGATCGAGATAGTAGGAAATACAACAACTCCTTCAAATGTTGATTTGACATTTACAGCTAGTGAGTATGGGTTCAAAATAGATGGTTCTACTAGATTAAAACTTCTTTCCGGATTAAAAATAACAACATCTGGAGCCGATGGAATACAAGTCAATGCAGGTTCATTTGCATCCTTATTTCATATAGAATTACAGGGCAATGATACAGGTTATGGTGTTTATGTTCATTTTGGATCGAATTGCAATGTAAGCTATATAAGGGCAGATGATTACAATATTGGAATGGCGGCACTTTCTCATTCTGGTTTAAATATAGCCAATGATACCACTGTTGATTCCTGTCCTAGTATAGGTATTTATGGAGAGGTTGGATCTGAAGTAACAATTGATAATGCTCCTACCATCACTAATTGTAGTACAGGAATTACAATGGCATATAATTCTAATGCGTATTTAATATCAGAGGCTAATTTTTCTGGAAACGTAGCAAATTCCAGTCCAGCAGCAACAGTAGGTGGACCTGCTCCCGGATACGGTAATACAGGGTCATATATCATTAAACAAGTATAGAGGAGAAGGATAATGAAAATTGTATTAATAAATAATAAAGCAGTAGCAACACATAGCGATGATCAACATATTTTAAGTCTATATGGAAGCGATGCTACAGCTGTTATTGTTCCCGATGGAACCCATGTAAACCTTATAACAGGGGAATACGATCACACTCATGCTGTTCCGGCTTACAAATCTTATAGTCCTTTACATATCCTGTTTGGTATAGATGCTTTTGGTAAATCCGAGGAGGTTCTTGCAATTATGAGCCCCCTGGAAGCAGCATTATTTAACAGTTCTACAGAACTTAACACCAACGATCCTCAATTTCCTAGAGTCCAAGCTGTCATTGATCGTATTGTTACCGATGGAATCCTTACACAGGCTCAAATCGATGTTGTCATGACAGAAAGCGAGATAAAATAATGGCTTTTAACTCATCAAGATTTAGTGGTAATAGCTTTAATGCCGGACACTTTGATGGTATAAAGTTTGATAAAGCTGCTGGTGCTAGTCCTGTTGCTTACAATTGGTCAGCCAATGGGGCTACGTTGGAAGCAATTGAATCTTCTATGGTATCTTACTGGAAGATGGAAGACCTTGCGGATAGTAAGGGGAGTCATGCGTTGACGAATAACGGAGCTATTTCTTTTGCTAATGATGGTAAGTATAACAAGTGTGCTACATTCGCAGGAACAGGACAGTATTTCTCTGCTACAGATTCTTCAGATTTTGCACTAAATGGCAAAGTTTTTTGGCAGTCGGTTTGGATGAAACTCACTGACTATACTGCATCAGGAGATATCAATATTATTAGTAACTATAATGCAGGTACGCAGGACGGTTGGGCTTTATATTATCAAGGGGTTACTGATAGGGTATTATTTGTAACTTATCTAAATAATAGTGGTACTATTATTGTTGCAACAGGAGGCAGTGCTATATCAGATAACAACTATCATCATATTATGCTTATTGATGATGGGGTAAACATTAAAATATATGTTGATAACGTAGAGCAAGGTACTGCAAGTACTGCCACTATAACTGATTCTGCTACAGGCATTAAAATTGGCGAAGGTGGCGCACTGCAGTTAGATGAAATTAGTATGGGCTTTAAAGCACTAACCACAGATGAACGCACCGCCCTCTACAACGGTGGCGCAGGAGCGTTTTACACAGGATGAAAAAACGTAAATTTACAATTGAAGAGTACCTGAAAGTAAGTTGCTTGCTTCATGACCTTAAATTCCAGAATGATGGAATTCCTCTTCTTGGCGATGCTAAATTACTTTGGATTGATCGTGCCGATACCAGTAAATATGTGTATCTGACCGACAAGGTTTGTATTACCGATGCCATCTCTCTTACTGATGAAAATATTTGTAGATACGTAGTTCATGAATTAACACATAGAAATCAAGCTAAAAAGTGGAAAATTTTATATCCAGTAGTAAGGATAATTCCATTTTTCTATTATAATTTTTTCGAAAAGGAAGCGTTAGAGATGGCTGACGCTGCCCTTAAATTACTGGGATGCAGAAAGGCTAAATAATGGCTTTAACGATAAAACAGATAGAGGAAGCTACCACCAGAGCGGTGTCGAAAGCATTGGCCGAACATGATTGCATTCATGATGAAAGATGGGATCATGTACTTAAAGCCGTTGATCAAACCTGGATTAATAAAGAAAGACTAATAGCCATTGATGCTGAAAAAAGTGCGTCAAATAAAGGCACTATTTTTATGTTTTCATTAATTCAATGTATAGCAACGATAGTTACGGTAATAATAACTTTAAAAGTATTAGGAAAATAAGGAGAAGGAAAAATGGATTTCAAAATGAGTGGAAAAGTATTTGATGCAGTAGCAGTAACAACCGCAACACCTGTTCTTTCAAGTATTCAGAAAATGAGAGATGTCGGCTACGGTGGATATGGATCACTTCAACTAGTGGACCAGGTATCGGTTTCAACTTCCGGAACATTGAAAGTGGAAATACTCACATCTAATGATGGAATCAATTTCAGTATTCCACAGGATAACACTGGAACAGCTCTTGACAATGTTGTTGTCGCAGCTCATGCGGATGGATCAGCACTTTATCAGTTCCCTCCAGTTCCAATAGCTAATTTTTACAGATACAAGTTGACAGCCTCAACAAACAACATCACAAGTGTAGATGGATTTCAGTCTGCGCAATAAAGGGGGTATATTATGCCTATCGAAGATCCTAAATCGTTAACTGACTTTTCTCCTTTGGAGTTGCCGGAAATAGACGCAAAGCCTACTATTCTGGGTAAATCTGATGTAATTCTTACCGATTATAAAGGAATACCTAGGAGAATGGATTCAGATGCTATGGTAGCTGAGTCTATTGAAAACAATGGATTGCCGGATGGAGTTACTTTTAATGGTGATATAAATATCACAGCAGACTTCGCAGGACTTCTGGGCACAAAGATAACCAACACCAATGGTGATGCTGTCGCTGTAGCCGGTGCTGTTCATCAAATGACTAATGATTTAGGTTACTGGGCTTTAATTGGACTCACAAGTAGTGCTTCGACTATTCTTAGTGGTATTTTTCAAAATGCGTTCAATATCTATACTCAAGGATATGCTAATATGCTGTTCACAATGGATGGTAATAATGATTTTGTATGGTATACTGATCCTACTGACAGTCATAATTTTAGTGCCTTATCCAATGAGGTAATGAGACTTAAAGCAGATGGAACACTAGTTGTCGGTGGCGCAGGTGCTAATCGCATGGAGACTGATACCAACGGAACAATTCGTACATTTGGCGACGGACGCACCTGGAAGGATCTTCTTGGTTCACTTCAAGGACAGAACCTTGACACATCTTCAGGCAGAATTGACTATAACTACTTCAATGGAGCGGTAGGATATCAGAACAATTCCAGATATCCTAATGAGCCTGTCGTTGTAAGACATCAAATTAATCATGATTTCTATTTCGGAACCGGAGCTGTAGCGCGTCCTCACCTCCACTGGAAACAACAACATGCTACAAATATTCCTAACTGGTTATTCGGATGGAAGATTGTCAGAAACGGTGAGATTGACACAATAGAAACTGACTGGAGTAATTACACATTCAGCACAATACAATCTAATACATTCACTTATACAAGTGGTGTTCTCGATCAAATAAGCACATTTACAGAAATAGATATCTCCAGTTTGGACGTTAGCGATATTCTTATTACTGTACTATGGAGAGACACAGGGAATGTAAGCGGTGAATTTGCTGGATCAGACCCATCTTCTTTAGTTGAGCTAGCTACAGATTTGGATTGTCATTTATTAGTTGATAGCTTAGGCTCTGATACGGAATATGTAAAATAAAGGATAGTATCATGAAAAAAATCGCTCTGATTTTATTGCCGATCATCTTAGTAGGCTGCCGGAATATCCAGAAGGATGTTCATACAGTGGTGACTATTGAGGACAAAAAGACTCAGATTACTACCGTTACTGAAACTGTCGATAAAAGTACCGATGAATCATTTACTCTCGGACTTTCCGAAGGTGATGGCAAGATTCTCGATATCCTCGATGTTAACGTATCAGGTGTCGGTAAATGATGAAACAGCTACATAATGGCTTTTACTGGCCAAAGCTTTCACAGGAACAGCGAGACGAGTGCTACAATGGAATGGGCGCGGAATGGATGCCTGAGTTCTCCAGAAAGACGCTCGACTGGTTGTTTGGGGTGTTAGAAGAAGCGGTAAGACGACATGATGTAGACTTTGCTTACTACACAGAACAACTCCAGTATCATGCTGCGAATGACAGAATGAAAGAGAATATGATCTATTTAGCTCAGACCAAGATTCCCTGGTGGAGATGGTTTAAGCGTCGTAGATTTATCAAGTACTGGATACCTCTTCTATATATGGCCGTAGAATCTTCTCTCGGCTGGAAAGCCTTCTCTGAGGCTGAAAAGAAAAAAATCTAATCTTTTTTCAAAACACTCCTTGACTATGATATCATATGATATTATAATGATATCACAACAACAAAGGAGAATGTAGATGAAATGTCAAATTCCGGTAAGAATGCCGGAGCAACTAAAGGAGAGGGTAAAAGCTATCTGTAAAAAAGAAGGCGATCGCTCAGAAAATTCCTTTATCGTAGAAGCAATAGAAAAACTCGTTAAAGAAAAGGAGAACTCGAATGGCTGAAGAGAAAATGCAACTACTCCCAATTCAAGGAATGAATGACTTGAGTGTAATGGGAACCACTCTGGAGAAATCCGGAATGTTCGGACTTGAAAGAGAAGGATCAGGGCTTGTTATAGCTATGACCTGCTACATGCAGAAGATCACTCCTCTGGACTTTCTTCGCACTTACCACATTATCGAAAACAAACCTGCCATGAGAGCTGATGCTATGGCTGCGAAGTTTAGAGAAGCTGGTGGTCGTTATAAAGTTGTCAAGCGTAGTGATACAGAAGCTGCAGCTAAGTTTTTCATCGAAGAAGAAGGGGTTGAATATGATGGCTCCTGTAAAATGACTGACATGAAAAAGCAAGGTGTCTGTTATAAAAAAGACGGTAAAACAGTAAAGAACACATGGGATAAATACCCTGCTGAAATGTTATGGGCTCGTATGATGTCAGGAGCAGTTCGCGTTCTTATGCCGGAAATAGTGGCCGGAACCTACACTCCTGAAGAGATTGGTGACTTTGATGATCCAAATGAACCCAAGGAAGAAAAGGTAATCAATCCTGAAGTCGCTGAAAAGGCTGTCAAAAAAGCGGTAGCTAAGAAACCTGCTCCTAAAAAGCCGAAGGAAGAGCCAAAGCCGGATCCTAAAAAGGAAGAAGTAATCGAGGTCAAAGCAGAAGTAGTTGAAGAGACTCCGGAAAAAGAGACTCCGAAGGAAGAACCTCCTGCTGTAACTCCTGATTACACTCTCTGTCCGATGGACCCTAAGCTCGGAATTCCATTCGCTGAACTGACTACTGAAGACCTAGAAGCTCTTTCTACCATGGGTGATCATCCCAAGATGAAGGGCAACTACATCGGTGAAATAGGCAAAGAACTCGAAAAAAGAAAGCAACCTGTTTATGAGTGATCTTGTAAGACTCGAACGTCCGGACTTCCCATCGGAAGTCAAACTCGAAAGTGAATGGATTGAGCGCAGAGATAAAACTCTGAAATCTGCTGAAAAGTTCACTGGAATGGCTGAAATGGATTCGCAGGATGAATTCGAAGAGGCTGAAGTTCTTCTCTCAAAGATAACAAAGATCAGTAATGTTGCGGAAAAGAAGCGCAAGGAATATACTAAACCATTTACTGATTTCGGTAAGCAAATTAAATCAATGTGTGATCTCGGTCGCGCTGATCTCGAAGAAGCTAAGCTTCATCTCAAAAAGTTAATGTCAGGGTTCGTTATAAAGGTAGAAAGAGAGGCACAGGAAGAACTCGAAAGAAAAGCGTCGTTGATAGCTAATAGCTCATTTGCAACTACTGCACCTGATGTTGAAGCTCCATCCGGAGAAGTTTTCCGGACAATGACGAATGTGAGAAAATCTTTAAAATTCGAAGTAGTGGACAAATCTAAAGTCCCTAGAGAATTTCTCACGGTAGATGAAACGAAAATCCGTAGATACATCGCAGCGAATAAAGAAATGAGTGAGATCGCTGGAGTTAGAATTTACGAAGACACGGACGTTCAGTCCAGATAACCAAAAAGGAAAAGAGAAAAATGTATTGTCAAATAGAAGGTAATTTCATAGCAGTAGTAAGAAGTGCATCGTTTATTGAACACAGATTTGATCAGGGCGAAATGGAAGCAGCTATCGAATTTGTTGATGAGCAGGAAAACACAGGTAAAATTTACTTTGATTTTTCCAACAAAATCATAACCGGTGGAAACAGTGCTGGTCGTAAACAGGTTGAAGTTTCTATGGAAACTCTCGGTAAAATTGGAGTTAATCTCTCTCAGGGAGCTGGTGCTATCAAATCCCTCGAAGGTGGAAACATCAATGTCAACGGATATCGAAATGATAAAGGTTATCTTAACTTTTATGTCGCGACATCCAAGCCTGAAACTAAGATTGAAGAACAGGCTGTTAATAATAAACTGCAGGCTCTTTTCGGACAGTCTCAGCAACAGCCGAATCAGTTCGCTCAGCAGAATCAGCCTCAGCAAACACAGTTCAGTCAGTAGCTGATGTCGTCTCGGTTTAACGTAATAATGGACTCCAGGGAACAACTTCCCTGGTCGTTCCCTCCGGATGTATATTGCATTCGGAGACATCTCCCCACTGCTGACTATGCCCTTGAAGGAGACACTGAATTTGCTATAGAGCGCAAATCACTAGATGACTTTTTGGGAACAATCAGCACTGGATGGGAGAGGTTTTTGCGAGAGATTAAGCGGATGGACGGTTGGAAAGCTAAAGTTATTATCGTTGAAGGTGACTTTGCAAGCTGTTGTTTTCACTGTAAAGAGGGTGAAATTATTCCTCCGGATCATAACCATCCTAGACTTCTGCCACAGTTCATCTGTAAAAGAATTGGTGAATTATCGCTGATGGAAGTCTCGGTTCTCTTCGCAGGAAATCCCGGTCAGGCATGTGCTCTGGCATATCATATTTTTAAATTAAGAATGGAAGAACTCGAAAATGAAAGTCAAGGCGAAAGTAAATAATGTAGCCTTCAGTAAAGAATCAAAAAATGGTTATTGGATGATTATTCTTACCAATCTGGGAACATTTAAAGGTACGATGTCAGATAAACCGAAGGCTAACACTGAATATGAGTTTAATGGAGAGTGGACAGTTTACAATGGTCAAAAGGAATTTAAATTCATGGGCTCCCTGCCTGTTGTTCCAGTTGACGCATACGCACTTCTCTGTTATGTAGCGAATAATGCAAAGGGGATCGGCCCGAAGCTCAGAGATGCTATCTGGGAAGAGCACGGAAAACTATGGGAGACTAAATTCAGAGATAGTGATATCAAAGGACTCACTGATACGAAATCCCTAGCTATCATCGAAGCACTCGAAGAGGCTAAGCTCAACGAGGTCCAGGTTAAAGTGATTTCCTTCCTTATGCAGCACGAATGTTCTGAACTTTTAGCTTATAAGGCATGGAATGAATGGAAAAAGGACGCTATTACAGTAGTCGAAGGGAATTGTTTCAAACTTACTGAACTTTTTAATGTAGGATTCGGACACATTGACGGCAAGATCAGAGAGTCTT
>Ga0233415_10000481_pt1 | contig 18604 bp, 32 predicted proteins | sample Na_anoxic_12_MG_FD_188631 | JGI IMG/M metagenome (GOLD analysis project Ga0233415, IMG submission 188631) | Seawater microbial communities from Saanich Inlet, British Columbia, Canada - Na_anoxic_12_MG | ecosystem: Environmental > Aquatic > Marine > Inlet | place: Canada: British Columbia... | reverse complement strand
TTTTAATTTTTGTATTTACTATCTTTTTAGTAGATGCCCTATCCTCCTTTTTCCCTGCAAAGGTTCCCGATCCTGTAACTATTGAGATGAGAACATCTGAGGAGCTACCTGGCATGTGTGATACTATTCCTTTCATGGAGGGAGCGGATGTCTATGCCGGGAGGAGCGAGACTACAGAGGATTGTGATTACAACAGCTTAGGTCTGCCAAAGGGTAGATATTGGCTTACATCCAGGGAGTGGAGAGGGAGCCACTTAAAAAGCATGAAAGCAAGCACTCAGGAGAAACGTTTGATAATGGGCAGATTCAAAACATGGAAAGCCTGTCATATATCAGAATTTATTGAGCACATGGGCAAAGCTGCTCAGGAGGAGTGCAAAACCTTTCCGGAGTTAAAGCCATCTCTGATAGTTGCACAAAGTTTGATTGAGTCAAATTTCGGACTATCAAGATTAGCTATACAGGGACATAACTTGTTCGGTCATAAATACAGAGGTCAAAAAGAGGGTTGGATAGTTGCTGCTGATGATTCACCTACTGATAAATTCACTCGGTTTAAATCTGAGTGGTTTAGTCTGAGAAGCCATAGCTATCTGCTAATGAGAAAGTACAGAAAAAGAATAAATAGCAAACAGCCATCTTTGGATGAGTGGCTCTCTGCTCTGTGTGGTGGTATGTCAGTTGCCAGGAGCAAGGCTTATGTCAAAAGAGGTAACTCAGTTTATGCTACCAGCTGCATGACAAATGTCTGCTATTCTCAGAAGCTTAAAAAGATTATTAACCATTATAAACTCAGGAGGTTTGATTAAAAATGCTTATTGTTGCTATTATTTTAATGATAATAGGTGCAATAATATCAGTCTATAATCTAAAAAAATGACTATATTAATGCACTCATTTGTTTTTAATTGTTTTAGAGTGCTATCCTTTGTGTTTCAAGGATAGCACCTTTTTAATGTACATACATGATAAAGATTACAGAGAAGCAGAGAGAGGATTGCATCCAATATGCTCAGGACTTAATCCGGTCCGGGAAACAGTATAACCGATATGATCAACCTGAATACACACAAATAAAAAGGACTGCACTGGGCAAAATGGGAGAGGTAGCATTTTACAATCTGCTGACTGAGGTAGGGATAAAGTCAGACTACAGAAAGATACTCACCATCAGGAACCATGCTGATAGTTTTGATTTCCTGATGCCTAACGGTAGGTATAAAATTGACATAAAGACTATAAAGAGCAATCATAGATATCTTTTAGTGCCAAAGGACCAGAGTGCTAAGGATATTTATGTCTGTGTTCAGATGTCAGGATTAGAGGCTTATATGATGGGATATAAGTGGTACAATGACTTGATCCTGGAGACAGACGAGCAACTCAGTGCCCGAATGCCTGAGGGCAGATGTTATAATTCTACCTTAGATGTTTTAAAAGATGTGAGTTTATTGCTTAAGTATTGGTATTTTTAGTATATTGCAAAGTACTAAACGTTGGATTTTGTGCAAAGAGAGGTTAATGGGCGATCATCGGGGGTTAATATTAATCTCTCTTATTTGAAAAAGACAAAGGGCAGGTATTATAATAATTCTAACTTTTATTAACTTACAGGTTAAATTGTTTGGGTATGACTAATCAGATAGCCTGCTCTTTTTTAGATATTTTAAGATGGCATCTTAATTTTTTTTAATCGTGGAACTTAGTAAAATCAGGGATAACTTTAATTAGTTATCCTTTTTTTTTGCTCTTTTTTACCGTTTTTGAGGGTAAAAGTGTTAAAATTTAGCTTTTTTTATCTTTTTTTGTTCTTTTCTTTGCATAAACTTGCAAGTTAAGGAAAGCCGTTGTATATTTACATCGTACTAATTATTTAACCGCTTAAACTTTATATTATGTTTGACTTACATTATACCACAGCAACCAGTAATTACAAGCAAACCTTTGAAAGCAAAGAGGATATTTTTAGAGAGATTGCAATATTCTCTACATCTAAAGAGGTATTAAGCTGGGAGGCTTTTGATGAGCAGGGTAAGTGTATTGGGCACCTTGACAAATAGAAACCAAATGCCTCGATGATTGCTGATGCAGGAGCATAGAGGCTTTTTATAACAATTTAAAACAATCAAAATGAAAAAGGAATTTAAAATACTCAGGACACACGCAGGAAAGACAGGATATGTAAGCGTCACTGATGGAGTTTACTCAGAGGGTAATATTACAAAATGGCAGTCTAAGATAGAAATTGATGGTCAATGGTATGATATACCTGACCACTTTGATACACATGAGTATAAAAATCTTATACAGGGAATTGAATTGACTGGCGTAGTGTCTACTCCGTTTGGTGGCAATGAGTGTTGCCATGAGATAAAGTCCGGATTAATCAATAGAGATAATTGCGTGAAAGTTTTATGGTGTGATGAATACCAACCACTAAATAAAAATAAAGCAGGGGATGTGTTTGAGTATGGGATTGAGATTGATTTCTCAAAGGCAGATGCAAGGTCACTATCAAAACAGGTGGACAGTATTGGCTGGAAACCCAAAATAAAGCATGAAAGAATAATAGAGGAAATTTACGATTTTAAAATCTTTTGGCATCAAGGGATAAATATTTAAAACAATCAAAATGAGAGAGCAACTATTAAGAAACGGATTTGCAGAGGACCTCAATGGAGAGCTCTGCATACATGGACTAAATGAGATGGTAGTCTATGTCATTCCGGGAGAGCATTGGTCTGTAGAGGTCTTTGATGACTCTCCAGGGACAAGAGTCCTGATGGCAACTATACCAGTCAGCTCAGTTAGTGAGATTGAAACCATCTGCAATAATAATGATATTTTATTTAGGTTTACATCTAACATACAATCACTAAAAAAGTATGACCTATAAACCATACGAAAAATGTCCGGGATGCAAAAAATGGTGCGACATCTGCTACATAGCTATGAAGCCAAAACCCGGCAAGCAACTAACTTTATTCAACATTCAAAAACCAAAAAAGATGAAAACGATTATTTTAAAAAAAGGATTTATTGGAAGAGACGAGCAGGATGGTCAGCTGGACATTAAAGACAGTAAAAATCTGCCTATTGATTTTGTGGGGAGTGCTAACCAAATTAACCCTCCTGTTGAAATTTTCTATGGCAGCAAAGCTATAGCAAAAGAGGATTTTACTGTTAAAACTTATTTTGAGTCTGCAGGAAACAGAGTCCGGGAGTGGAAAACTCATGAGGACAAAAATGGAAAATACATCTCAAACAATTACAAAAAAGGGCAAAATATAATTTTGTCTCATTAACCTAACATTCAAAATACTAATTACAATGATGGAAATAACACAGCCGATATTCTCAAAGATTCAGGAGATAAGAGCACTGTCAAAACAAACAAAAGACTACTACCTGATATGTGACCAGGAGACTGATATCTATGTAGTGACATTTGATGATAAATTGACATTCAAAAAGCATATTAATCTATGCAAAGAATACTCAAAATTACCTCACCTTGCCTACATTTTTGATGGGCAGTATCATCCATTAACATGAGAGATGACACAATAAATGAGACAATCTTCAAGCTTGCTATCCTGGCAGGCAATGAGATGGCTGAAAAAGGGCTATCTCTGGAGGATGTCCGGGCTAAACCGGAACTCAATAAAATGCCTATAGGAGTTAGGGCTTTATTCTACCTCCTGAAGAATCAAAAACTATCACTCAAAGGTCAGATTAAGCTCATTGAGTACTTTGGCTTAAAGTGGGAATTATTAATAATTGACCATAAATTTTAACAATGATACCAAAAATAGATCCTCTCCGCAAAACCTTAATGCTCTACAGCATTGAGAGGAGAATCAGCATGAGCGCACTGTCTAAAGGTCTTATACCAAATCCTTTCCCGATCGGCAGGGGCAATGCTTACAGATTCTATACAGGCAGACTGAAGCTGTCAGAGAAACAAACAATACAATTAACCCTATTTTTTGAACTTGAAAACTATACAAAATGAGCAAATTTGCATTAGATAAAAATAGGATGCTCTTTGAGTGGCTACTTTCTAAAGGCTGGCAACATGAGGAGGCAATGCATAAGATGGAGGGATGTGAGCTTTACATCAATAAGCATGGCAACTACTCTGCTAAGTTTGCTGATGGCAGTACAGAGGTGTTCACAGTAGACTATGTCCCTAAATTTTTTCAGATATGAAATGGAACAAAAAGGAGCTGAGGGTAATTACTAAGTACTATCCCCTGTATGGTGCCACTGGTCCAAAAGGATGTGTAAAGCGTATTGCTAAGCTGGGGAACAGCAGGAGCAGGAAAGCTGTAAGCCTCAAAGCATGGGGAATAGGGATCAAGTACCTGGGGGATGTCAAAGGATATCTTAAAGGTCATGTCCCGGAGAACAAAGGGAAAAAGATGAGTGCTGAGCTCTATTCTAAGTGTTCCGGGAGCATGTTCCAAAAAGGTAGGCTACCTCATAACACCAAAAGTGATTTTAGTGTATCCTACAGAAAGGATAACTCAGGTAAATACTATTGGTTTATTAGATTAGAAAAATCAGTATGGAAACCTCTGCACAGGATTATCTATGAGAATGTGCATGGTGTGAAGCTGGGTAAAGAGGATTGCATCAGGTTTATTGACAAGGATACTAACAATATACATCCGGATAACCTTATCTATCTGACCAATCAGGAGAACATGAACTTAAACAATCCACGCATGCACTATCCTCCTGAGGTGGTAAAAGTAATAATATTAAATAACAAACTTAAACGAAAAATCAATGCCAAGAAACAAAATAAGTGACCTGAATAACCATCTATTTGCTCAACTTGAGAAACTGAATGATGATGAGCTCACAGGGGAGCAGTTAGATAATGAGGTCCAGAGAGCCAAAGCCATGAGCAATCTTGCCGGGCAGATTATCTCCTCTACAAAGCTTACCATTGATGCCATGAAGATGGCACATAAAGGAGACATCAACTTTAATGACATTCCTAACATGCTAAATCAAGATAACGATGAGTAAGAAAAGAGTAGAGGGATCCTGGCACTGTAAACCTTGGTGCACTCTGAATCACAAATACCCTGAGAATGAGCAAAGGTGCTCTTTTGACAGAGAGCATTATACCAACCATCAGAGGCTAAAGAGCTTGATAAGTAAATTAGTTAAGGAGGGTTTTGGATGCCAGCTCAATGACAATAAGCTCATAGTACGGGCAGTCAGGGAGGGTAAGCTTGTTACCAAAAAGTTTAGATTAGACAAGGATTTCTATAAGCTATCTGCAGGAGAGCAGATAAAAAAGATGCAGAAAAGTTTATAATTTGATATTTTTAGTATATATTTGTTTTAGCAGATGGATAAGTGGTATTATCCTATATACTGCTAAAAAGAATTAATCGGTTTATATAGAAAATAATTTGTATAGATATATATAGGTCTGTACAGGTGGTTAATAAAGGAGTCTTACCGATTAGGCTCATACCAAACTTTGTTACCGCTTGTACAGACCTTTTTTTATGCTTAAACTTAACATTATGGAGGGATTTATAAAATACATGAGGAGTGAGGAGGCTGTCAATCTGCACTCAAATAAAAATGCAAACCATCTGCTTTCTATCATTGCATTCAGGGCAAGCAGAAAAGGAAACCCGGTGCTTGGAGTTAAGCCGGGAGAGGCATTTATAGGAGATTATAAGAAGATGGAATTAAGTCACCAGGAGTATAGGTCTGCAGTTGCCAATCTTGTCAAATGGGGATATATTACTACAACAACAACAAACAAGGGTACTATTGCAAGACTCTGTAATTCAGATGTATATGATATAAATTCAGACCTATTTAACAAGCAAACAACAAGCCAACAACAAACAAGCAACAAACAAACAACAACTATCAATAATGAAAGAAAGAAAGAAAAGAAAAAAGAATATAAAAAGGATATTTTTTGTTTCAACCGGGAACAGGTTAAAAATTTGCTTGATAAGTTTTTTGGACCATCTGACAATCCAGAGGTACATCTTGAAAATATCATACAGTGGTACAATGTATGGTCTGCAGGAACTTTGCTTACTGAGGAGTTTGTAGCAAAGCATAGAGGAGGATTTTTAGCTATAAACTTTGAGAAATATAAGTACAATACTGAGGAGCATGTTAGGTCAAACTTTGCAAACCATCTAAGAAAATCCTTTGATTACTCCGACAAGAAAAAGTCCACATCACTAAGAAAGCAAACAGACTACAAAGCTTATCTCATTAATTTTTTTACCCATGAGCATCCGGATGCATCAGAGAAAAAAGCAAAAGGAGTGATTGCCTACCACGAAAGTACTGGAGTGCTTGAGCAGAGAATCAAAAAGTTTGCAGAAATCAGAGAGGACCTGATCAGCTACCACAAAAAATACTTTACAAAATATCCTAAGCTGTTACTTTTTGATATATTTGATATGTGCTATGATAAAAGAGGACCTTTCGGAACTATGCGAATCACAGACAATCCCACAGATAAAAAGATGCAGCAGATACTCTCCTGGTTAAAGCGACAATACAAGGAGAGAGAATACCACATGAACACTAAGAGCATAAGAGCAAATATGGAACTATTCAAAAGAAAAAACGCACTATGAAAAAAGAAGCGCTACGATTACACAGGTCCGGGTTAAAAGTTATTCCTACAAATGATCCCACTAAGCCTGATGGTAAAAAACCACTTTGCAGATGGAAACAATACCAAGACAAACAGACCGAGCAGGATGTTAAGAAACTTTTTGACATGTCCGGGATAGGTGGCATGGCTCTGCTCACTGGCAAAGGAATTGAGGTCATTGATGTGGACCTGAAATATGCAATTAATCCGGATGAGTTCTTTACTAAGTTCATGGATGAGCTGCTTGATAACATCGGATTAGAGACATACCAGAAACTGATACTATCCAAGACCATCAGCGGAGGATACCACATCATCTACAAGACCAACATTGCAGAGGGCAATCAAAAGCTTGCATCAAGAGCTACCCTGGACAGCGAGAAGAAAAACGATCATGATAAGACAAGAGTCCTGCTTGAGACCAGAGGAGTAGGTGGATATATCCTTATCCCTCCAACTATTGGATATCAATACGACAACAACAAACAGACACTGACAGAGATGCCCAATATCTCAGACTGGGAAAGGAATAAAATTATATCAGTTTGTAAGTTTTTTGACGAGACTAATGAGATTTATACCAATACCTCTCCCACTCCTATTGAGGTGGTAGGTTCACATAAGACAACTATTGAGGCATTCAATGAGTCACACACTCCGAGAGAATTTATTGAGACTGCAGGCTGGCAATTTAAATATAAAATAGGGGATAATCTGCACTTTGTAAGACCCGGCAAGACCTTGAGAGAGGGTCAAGGTGGATGCTATAACCAAGACAAAAAGCTGTTTTATGTCTTTACCTCATCAACAGGCTTTGAGCCGGGCAGAGCTTACAATGCTTTTCAGGTTTATTCCTACCTGAATCATGGAGGAGATTACAAAAAAGCTGCAAAAGTGCTCTACAATCTTGATTATGGAGATAGATTGAGCAAAAACAGAGACAGCTACAATGATAAATTAGCTGCACTGACATCCACAAATAATGCCCAAAAGTCTAAAGCATCTAATGAGGACAGGATGAATGAAATCTTTAAGAAGAGATTTGACATTAACCAGGTCCCCAAGGACATCGAATATGTTTTATTTATCAAAGACAAAACAACTGAGGAGATTATCCCTATTGCATCCTTTGGAGATTGGATTACTGTGGTAGGAGCTGCAAAGAGTAGAAAGTCTGCACTATCAAACTCAATCGCTGCAAGCTTACTATCTGAGGGATTAAAGACTGTGCTATCATTCTCAGGAGTTCTGCAGGGTAGAAATATGATAGTGATAGATACTGAGCAGAATGAGAATGACTACTGGGCATCACAAAAGCAAATCTATAAGCAGGCAGCAGTATCTGCAGGGATTAACCCTGAAAACTTTTACTCATTCTGCCTGACTGATTGCAGAATATCTGAACGTTTAGAGTTTGTTGAGTATGTCATGAATAGGGTAGGAGATGTGGGAGTGCTGGTATTAGATGGAATTGTAGATATTTGTGAGGATTATAACGATCAGAAAGGTAGCAGGAGATTGATAGACCATCTAAAAGTATTAACCGCTAAGCATAAGACTTTATTCATGCCAGTGCTACACAATGCCCGGAGTACAGGCTCAGCCCGGGGGCATCTCGGAACTGAATTAATAAACAAATCAAAAGCAGTGATTAAAGTAAGCAAAGATACTGACCAAAACCACAGTAATGCAGAATTTGAATATATCAGAGGCAGACAGGAGCCAGCTGACTTTGATTTTGGGCATGATACAAATGGTAATTTGGTATTATTGGATTAATTTTAAATTTTTTTATTATATTAACAAAAATTATTATGGATAAATTAACATTCAAATTAGAAAACGTCTCCTTAGAGCAGGATGACTATGGACAGCACCTGACTGTGAAGATGGTGCAGATTTACAAAGATGGTAAGTTTATGAGAAATGCAAAGATTAATGCAGACCTGATGGAGCTGCTAAAAGATTGCACATTAACTATGGACAAAAAGCAGGAAAAATTATTTTAAACATGGACATTAAAGCTTTAGAGTACAGTGAGAGAGATCAATGCTTTCACTTTAACAGAGACACTGCACTACAGCAGGAAAATACTAATACTTATGTGACTATAGCAACAAACATAAGCTATGAGCAAGCTGTAGCATTCACAAGATTAGTTAAAAAAGACACTAAAAGAACATTATCCAGCGTAAAAGCTGATTTTATTACATTCATTCAAAAAAATTAGAAACATGTCAGAATTAAAGATTAAAGGAAAGCTCATAAAGAAATTTGAGCCACAAACATTTGGAGAGAAATTCAGAAAGATGGAGTTTATCGTAGAAACAGATGAAAAATACCCTCAGAAAATCAAATTCCAAGCTACCCAGGACAACATACAGAAATTTGTAGAGCTGTCAATTGGAATGGTAGCAGATTGGTACTTTAACGTAAGAGGCAGAGAGTGGACCAACAAGGAAAATAAAGTAGTTTACTTTGTCTCCTTAGATGTATGGAGACATGAGGAGCATGGACCTGACTTACAACCTCTCCCAGAGCCAATATCAGAAAAATCAGATGACTTACCCTTTTAATAATTCGGAAAAACCGATTAAACTATGAAAAATAAAACAACTGCACTCCTCCTGACTCTGCCCGGCATACTGGGCATTGCAGGATTTCAGTATCTTTACTTAGGCAAAATTGCTAAATTCTTACTATGGTTTTTTACTATGGGAATCTTTGGATTTGGTACATTAATTGACTTGTTTACAATTGGCAGTGCAGTTGAAGCACATAACGTCAATAAGGAGCTAAAAACCATGAGAGCATGTCAGATAAAGAACAATTAAAGAAAATCCAAAGATTACAGTCTGAAAATAAAGTGCTCAGGCAGATAATACAGGAAACAGTCAAAGCACTGCAAAATGCAGAACAATTTACATCAATGACTACCCTGGACTCTGTCAAATATGTACCTAATCCAGATCCTTTCCGGTCTCCCTTTGGACATGGAGACCATTGAAATATACGCTCTGACCATCATTATCAGCTTTAAACTGATTTTGATGTTCATTGCTATTTATCAAATCAAAAAACAAGAGAAACAATGAGAACAATAATAATAATCCTGATAACAACAATCACTCTGCAGGCACAGCCTGACACTATCCCATCATTCAATCACCTACAAAAATTTAAACAAGAGTTCTACAGCAATAATTACCATATGGCAGTCTATACCCTAAAAAAGTGGAATGTACCTGTATGCTACACATTAGCAATGGCAGCACAAAAAACCAACTACGGGAGAAATGGCAGATACAAGGTAGGTGACGTGTTCAATACAGGCAAATCCTACCCGGTAGCAAATGCCTGGGATGAGTTTGGTCTGATGATGAAAACTACTCACAACTACATAGAACATACCAGGCAGGAAGCTATAGCAATCTCAAAAAAAACTGAAGAGCTTGGAATAAAGTTTTAATTTTTGTATATTAGAAAAAAATAAATGTTAGTTTATCTAAATTCTGCTCAACCTATCCCACTTGGCTCTGTGATAGAAATACCTCAGACAATGGTACTCTTTATGGAGAAAATAGATGCAGTAGTAGACAGGAAACTTGAGGAAAAGACAAAAGACTCTTTAACATACAAGTGCATTATTGATGAGCCAATACACGATCCTCTGGTCATTAAGCAGAATGAGTCAATCTATCAGCCTAATGATATAGGGCTATACCCTGACTATGAGTCCGGAGGTCTGACACATGATGACTTTATGAAAAAGATTACCTCTGTAAGACACTCAAAGGAAATCTTTTTAACTGAGAAAGTGTTAGAGCAAATAGGAGCTTTAGGCTTTGCAGGAGTTTGGATATTCGACCAGAGAAAAAGAAATATAATCACCATTAAACCGATTAAATCATTGGTTATTGAGGAGATTAGATGAGTATTATGTGTTTAATAATTGGGATAAAAGGGGCAGTTTTCGCATAGGCTGTCCCTTTTTAATAAAATTATGAAAAACTTTATTAAGAGATACGGTAAATTAACAGCAAAAGCAACTATAGCAATATCTGCTCTCACATACCTGATTATAAAATTTATTGAGCTGATATGATTAAAATTATTGCCCTGGCACTCATATTGCCAGTCATAGCATTTTATGCAGGATTCACTTTAGGAGGTTTAATATTTGCAATAGTTAAGGAAATAAGAGAACATAATGAGAGAAGAAACACCAAAAAATAGGTTTTGTAGGAAAGCTCTAAAGCTATCTGCTCAGCTTAAGCCACTGATAGGATGCCGATGGTGGAAAAGATACAACAAAGAGCAGAAAGCTATACTCCTAGATATGTGCTACATGCCTGAGGAGCTGATAGATTTTCTACTGATGGATAAGATAGAAAGTAAGACTGATTATTTTAACTCTGTAGATGTTTGGTTAATATTGGAATACAAAACATTTAGCTATAAATCTCCGTTAAAGTATAAAGTAGGCTTTATGGAGCTGATTACTAAGCAGATAAACCTACAACATGATTACTTAGATTTAAGATTTAGGATAGGGATTTAGAAAATACTAAAATAGTGAAAATAGTATGGCATTCAAAAACGGACATAAAAAGGTAGGTGGCAGGCAAAAAGGCTCTGCAAATAAAGAGAATCAAGGGTTCAAAAAGGAAATGAAAAAGTATCTTGAGGGATTGCTAAATGATGGAACATTTAGAGGGTGGCTGGAGTCTGATGAGTTGCCAATCAAAGACAAAATAACATCCTACCTCAAAGCTCTTGAGTTTGTCATGCCTAAGCAGCAAAAGATAGAGCTCGATGGTGACATACATACCAATCTGATACAGGTCAAGTTTGAGTCTACAAATGTGCTGCCTATCCACTCAGAAACAGACTTTTTAGATGATTAGTCCTTTCAAAATATCCCCGGTCTTTGAGTGGAACTACAGAACTACCAAACAGATAGTCATAAACCAGGGGGGCACATCATCGGGCAAGACATACAGTCTCCTGCAAGTGCTTGCATGCAAAGCTGCAGAGGAGTCTAATCAAATTATCACAGTAGTAGGTCAAGATATACCTAACCTAAAGTCTGGAGCCATCAGGGATTTTGAGAGTATACTCAATAATCCTTTTTTTAGGTCCATGATAAAGAGCATCAATATCACTAACCGGGAATACAGGCTGCACAATGGTAGCCTTATTGAGTTCAAGTCATTCGACAATGAGCAGGATGCTAAGTCAGGCAAGAGGGATTACCTATTCATGAATGAGGCTAATGGTATTCCTTACTCAGTTTATGATCAGCTACAGATACGTACCACAAAGCAAGTCTTTATAGATTATAATCCTACCTTTGCTTTTTGGGTGCATGATAAGCTGATTGGGAGCAGTAACAAAGTAGAGGTCTTTATCAGCAACTACACACATAATCCTTTCCTAAAGGATTCAATCAGGGAAAAGATAGAAGCTCTGAAACATAAGGATAAGAATAAGTGGAGGGTATACGGCTTAGGGCTAACCGGGAATGTGCAGGGGGCAATCTTCCCGGCAATCAATTGGATACCCAAGATGCCTACTACAGGATGGAAAAGGTCTTGTCTGGGCATGGATTTTGGCTACTCAAACGATCCATCTACACTTGTCAGATTAGCACTTATCCAAGGTCAGCTGTACGGAGAGCTCCTACTTTATAAGACAGGACTAACTAACCAGGACATAGCTAAGGAGTTCTCAAGGTTAGGTATGAGGAAAGGATTAAGGACAGGAGACTTTGTCATGGCAGATAGTGCTGAGCCTAAGAGTATCAAGGAGCTTAGGAATCTTGATTGGAGGGTTAGAGGATGTAAGAAAGGTGCTGATTCTATACGTAATGGCATTAGTGCTATACAGAGTTATGGAAAATTAAATTTGGTTAATTCCGAATTATGGAAACAAGAGCAACAAAAATACGTATGGACTATTGATAGGAAAGATGGCAGAGCTAAGAATAAACCAGTGGATAAATTTAACCATATATGGGATGCTTTTAGATATGGAGAGCAAGGTATTAGAAAAAACAAATTAAATTTAGTATCTTACGGCTCATAAACTTTAACTATGGCATACGTATTACAGGCATCACAGTTTGCAGAGGGACTACAGAGCTATACTGCTCTGCTCTTAGAGAGTATCAGACAGATAACTCTGGTATCTCCTTTTAATGTACCTGATGCCCGGACTGCATTAGAGCTCAATCAGATTACCACTTTCTCTGATGCAGGGTTTGACCAGTATCTCACAGAGCTTTATAGTTTAGATTTAGACTATACTCTGCTCACTGCAGCAGAAATAACTGTGCTTAATGTCATCCGGGAGTATCTGCAACCTCCTCCATCGTTTAATTGCTGCGGGGTGGATACACCATCTGCACTTAATTACTCTAAGGAGTTTAATACCAGGGTAGGCAGTTTGACCTGGGAGAAAGAATTAAGAGCTTTGCTGATGGATACGGTTACATGTGATGTGTTCAGCATAGAGGTGACGTTTACTCCTGTAGGTATAGCTCCTGCATTGGTAGTTAATCCGGTCACATTGGATAGCTTGGGGTGCATTAGTGGTCAGAGCGTATACTCACATCTGTGGGTAGATTTTGTTGCTGATCCTGTTACAGAGAGTTATGACTTATTATTTGATTTCAAAGATTCAATAGGGGCATCCATTGTGATTGTTCCTGATTCAATTACATTTTAATATATTATTATGAACTTATTAAATTCATTTTTGTTAGACTGCTGTCCACTTGCTACAAGCCTAACTGATATCCCAGCAAGTGTATGTCCTGAGAATATGGGGCAGATTCAAAGATATTGGTTTGTTCGTAAAGGTGAGGTTATTTTTGATACTGTAGCTCCTTTGAACAATGTCCCTGCTGCTATAGCAGGAGCTGGTAACTTTCCATCTGTATTAGCTCCATGGACTATCCTCTTTGCTTTGGCTACATCTGAACATGTTGTAACATCTCCATTAATCGGCGGTGAGAGCACTTTAACCGGCGGAAGCACAATAACACAGGGAGGTGGGGACAATTCCACGTTATCGGGGACTACACTGGTTAATGGGATTAATCCTACTGATGGCTCTGCAAGATTCGACAGCTTAACCGGACCACAGATTGCTGCATTCAGAACATTAGCATGCGAGGGTACAGGCTTAGAGGTTTATCTTATCAACCAACAAGGTCTGATATGGGGACAGCAAGTAGGTGACCTTTTCACTGGCTTTGATGTATCCAATGTAGTACTTGGTTCAATGACCAATGCAGGGTTTGGAACAAGGGACATGAATACTATGACTTTTCAGCTGGATTTTGACTATGATGAGACTAAAGCTGCAGTCACTCCTACTGATTTTAATGCACTAACTGTATCGTAATGGCTAAGCCTACAACAGTAAAACTAAAAACAAAAGCAGGAGCATGTGCTGACTTAACGTTAGCATGTGCTCAGGCTGTTTTGCAGAGTCAGGTAGCACAGAAGAGGGATGACTGGACACTTGATTCAAAAAAATATCAATTTGTAGATAATGTTATTAAACGAAAGCCAAGTAATAAAGCTGATAAAAAGCAAAAGTAATCAGTTAGGCATGATGGTAGCTTATGAAAGTAGGCTTAAAGTTATGTCTGAGCCATTGTTTTTTAGAGAGCTGGAGAGTGAAACCGGATGGAGCGAGATAAAACTTGCCATCAGGAACAGCATCACTCAGGAGAAATACCAAAGGGTGCTGCAATATTTCAGCTATCCCCTGGCAATCGTATCTATATCTGATGATATCCTTGAGGACCTTAACAGGGTTTTCAATGGTAGGAATGCAAACTTTTCTATACAATATCCTAACAAGAGAGCAGAGGCACAGGCTACAGAACTGCTATACAAGGTCAATACTCGTAAATATGTAGAGCAAGTAGGTAGGCGAGCATTTAAGTGTAAGCCTCAGACTATTGTGGTGGTGGATAAGGATGCAATGGGTATCCCTTACTATGTCACTATTGAGCTTGATAAGCTTATAGGATACGAACTATCAGAGTGCAAAAGTAAGTTTCAGTACATCATATTCCATCACTCAGAGGGCTCTGATGAGATGGGAGATTATAAGAGAATAGCATTTTATGATGATGAGTACTACAGGGTGGTAGAGATCAGGGATAAAGCCTACTCTCTTATCCTGGAGAGTCCGCACAATTTAGGCTACTGTCCTGCAAGGTGGTTTGTAGATGATGCTTTAAACACTAAGGATGATGTCAAAAGATATTCACCATTAGCTAAGGTATTAGGTAGCATGTCCGAGTGGCAGCAGTTCCATGCATACAGCTACTATGCTGAGCATTATGGTGTGTTCCCGGTAGTGGAATATGCTGCAGCAGTTTGTGAGGATGAGTATTGTGTTAATGGCATGGTATCAGAGCCTATGGAATCAGGGGAGATGTCCACTCCTACATCATGTGGAACATGCTCAGCTAATAAGTTTAGTGGTGCAGGGACAGCCATCAAGATTAATCCTAAGATTGACAATGATGAGAATGATGTATCGGGGTATTTTCGGTTTATATCTCCTCCTACGGGGAATTTAGAGTTTGAGCAGAAGAAGCAAAATGGTAGAGAGTCCTTTATCAAGGTCAACACCACAGGCTTTAATGACATGATGAATAAGGAGGCAGTCAATGCTGACCAAGTACGTTCATTAATGGAGGATAGAAAGAAACCTTTGCTCAAGTTAGCAGGGATATGCAACCGGGTACATAAGTGGTTAGTAGAAACATGCATAAAGCTGGCTATTGATGCTGATGTTAAGGTACATGCTAATTATGGTACTGAGTGGTTTTTGCTCACAGAGGCACAGCTACAAGAGCTTTTTGTAGGAGCAAAGACAGCCGGTATGCCTGAGTCAGAGATAGACCAGATATACAAGCTGCTGATTGAAACCAAGTACAAAGGTGATCCACAGACAGTACACAAATTAATGATAGAAAATAACCTTAATCCTGCACCATATAGCACAGTAGATGAGTGCTACAAGAAGAGAGAGCAGGGAGTGATGAGCTCAGAGGATTTGTATATTAAGGCTAATTTTACTAAATTTGTTAGTAAATTTGAGAGAGAAAATGGTAGTATAGTGGAGTTTGGCTCTGATATTACCTTTCAGCAAAAGATAGATATTATTTATAACACATTCAAAAACTACGTAAAAGATGAAAAAGAGCAAAATGATGATGGGCAATCTGGCAGGGAGCAAGGAACTGCAGAATCTGATGAAGCAGTATCCTAACCATAGCTTTCCGGTAGAGATACCTGAATACAATCAGACAGCTTACAACTTTATAGGAGTCCGGGCAAGGAATACAGGACTAACACAAAACCTACAGATACATCAATTCTGCAAAAGTAGTGCAGATTGGATGAGGTTAAAGGATGAGTACAAAACTCCTCAGTACCTGGGCAACTATCACAGTGTAATTATGATACATAATCCTACAATAGTAGCAAAGCCTGCAGTTAAGCCTGCCACAGACACACCAAAAAAGAAGAGGGTAACTCCTCCACTAAAGAAAAAGATAGTTAGCATGCTTGATGATGGTGCATCTGCAGATGTAATTGCAGAGGAGCTTGGATTAACAGTAAAGCAAGTAGAAAACAATTGGAATAAATAATATTTAATAACATTCAAAAACATCAGGGACGATGGAACAAGATTTTAAGGATAAATTATCACAGGACAAGACACTACAGGCACAAGTGCTTGACGTGCTCAAAGGTACAGACGTAGGTAAAGCCTATGCAGAAACAATTGCTAAGAACTATTTTGATGAGAACATCAGCCAGGAGCATAAGAAAATCTATGACTTTGTGGATAGTGCTCTGACTGATGCCGGGCTTGAGAAACCTCAGGGAGTAAAGACATCAGAATGGGCTAAGATGGTCGCTGAGCAAAATAAGGAACTAACTGAAAAGTTAAGCAGTTTAAAGAGTAACACTAATCCGGATGAGACGTTAAAGAAATTAGAGGAGCTCAAGGCTAAGCATAAAGCTGAAAAGAACGTGCTAACTACTACTGCTCAGGCGCAGATAGAGGAGAGAGAAACTATTATTAACTCTCTCAAAACTAAGGAGCGTGATTTGTTTAGAAAGGGAGATGTGCAGAAAGCAATGAGCACTATGGAATTTAACAAGGGATTAGGGGAGTCTTTATTAAATGACATTATTGAAATGAAAACCCAGACATTGATAAGCAATGCAATTGAGGAGGATGGCAAGACAATATGGTGTAAGCCTGATGGTACAGCCTACAAAGATGGCATTATGAATGCCTCTTTAGAGTTTATCCTCAAAGCAGAGTTACAGTCTGTATTACATACAAATGCCCAAGGTGGAGGAGCAGGGAATACTCCAACAGCTACGGGTGACTTTAATGGTTCTCAAGTTATCGTACAAGAGAACAGCTTTAAGACTCAGGAACAGTTTTTGTCTGAGTTTGATAAAATTGCCCAAAGGAAAGGGATTCCTAAGGGAGATGATTACAACAAATTATACTGGGAAGCTTTCGAGAGGTACAATGTAAAAAACCTCAGAGAGTTCTAACCAACAAACATTAATAAAATGTCAATAGTAAATTTAAAAAAGCAAAATGCCAGAGGAGTCTATCCCTCATTACTTGATAGACAAGAACTAAGACAACAAGAATACGGATTCATTGATTTAGCACTTAGAGGTACACCAGGTATTCTTACAGGAGTTAATCAAGGAATTATCGCACAATCTTGGGGAGCACCTGCAGTACAAGTACCTGTTTTTGATAAAAGTGTAATTGCTGCCACTCCTGGTACCATGACTTGTGCATTCCCTAATAAGGATGCTGATGCTGCATTGGTATTAGTTACTTTTGTACAGGCACATACAGGATTCAGAATTATTCCAAGACTTACAGACCAGTCTGATATCGTTACTGAGGCACAAGATTTCATGCGTCAGTACTCTGATGCTGAGGAGTCATTAGCTAACTTTTTAGAGACTCAGATTCTTGGAGCAGTAGATGCTGCAAAATCTGCAGTTTATAACTCTGCCTTTGTAGGTGCACTTGCTAAGTATCCACTTTTGGTAGATGCTCTACAAGTAGCTCCTGCTGATCAGCCTTTCTTCTTGAATGATGCTAAATCTATCATGCAGGCAGATGATTTCAGCCGCAATGGTTTAGAGGTTATAGGAGATGCACAGCTTGCCTCTTTTGTTTCACAATATACAAATCAAGGATCCGGCAACAATGCTAATACCGCATTTCAATTCAACGGGTACACATTTGGCTACTCAAACACTACTACTACATCTGCAGCTGCAGTATCTACAGGATACATTATGCCAGGTGGTTCAGTTGGTATTGTTGCAAAAGTTTCTCCGGATGCTGCTGCTAACAGACAGTCTATGAGTGATGGAGTACGCTGGTCAGTAGAAAGCTCTGATTTGATGGGTATTGACATGAGCATGATGATTAAGGATTCATGTGAGGATGTTGCACTTATCACAGGTAATGCCGATGATACCAATGCACTTGTAAAAAATGTGCAAATGTCAATCAATGTAGCAATAGTTACTCCTTACAATAGTAATGCAGTACTTAATGCAGGAGGTATCAAGAAATTCGATTACTTACCATAATCCTTTCTCTTTTTTTTGAATGTTTCAGGGGGGCAGTATGTCCATGCTGCCTCTCTTTTATAATATTAAGCTATGTTTGATAATCGAGTTATTGCAGAATTAAAGAAAGTGATAGGATGGAAAGACCATTGGGATCTAACAGAGATACCAGCCTTGCCTGTATCCTTAACGGGTACAGAATCGGGACAGTACTACCAAGACTATCATCCATCTGTAAGACTTGATTACATACAAGCTTTATTGCCATCTAACTATGCACTTGAGA
>Ga0233415_10000480_pt1 | contig 18613 bp, 18 predicted proteins | sample Na_anoxic_12_MG_FD_188631 | JGI IMG/M metagenome (GOLD analysis project Ga0233415, IMG submission 188631) | Seawater microbial communities from Saanich Inlet, British Columbia, Canada - Na_anoxic_12_MG | ecosystem: Environmental > Aquatic > Marine > Inlet | place: Canada: British Columbia... | reverse complement strand
CACAAACTTCCTGGCAAAGGAGACTTTATTATGAAAGATAAAGGCTTTTCAATGCTTATTGAAACGAAGAACTACAAGAACAATGTAACTAAACCCGAAATTGATAAATTTTATCGTGATATGGAGAATAACAATGACATTCAATGTGGTCTGTTTCTCAGTCTTAAGTCAGGTATATGCAATAGAGAAGACCTTCATCTTGAGGTTATTAACGGAAAACCCATAATTTTTGTGCATAATTGTCTTAAAAATATGGAGAATATTGATTTTGCTGTGAGAATTTTTAAATTAATCCTAAATACGGACTCCATAGACTTAAGTAATAAAGAAGTATATGAGAAAATTAAGAATACTATTCCAATAGTCAAGCGATATTGGAATAAAATACGATCAAAAATACAGAAATTCGAGAAAGATATGACGCAATGCGTTCTAGAACAGGAAACGATGGTTCGAGATATATTTAAACTGTTAGGGTTTAATTATTAAGCGGATTTTCGTTAATACCTTTTTAATTTTAAACATACCGTTTTTCTTTACCAATCGTCTAATAATTTCATATATATATATATATATAAACTATAATGTCGCAACAAAGAATGCGAAAAAGATTTCCACCTTGGGCATCAGAATTTGTAAACCGTTCCAAAAGAGTTAAACGAAAACTACAAACTGATTTGCTCGATGCGGCAAAATGTAGAATAAAATTAAATTATGAATACAATAAAAAAGATGACGAATTGCGATTTTATATTGATATAGTAGATCCATCGGGATATCCAATCATTGAGAGCGCCAACGTTTGTAAAGGAACAAAACTAGAATATAATGATGCTGTAAGTAAAGAAGATTTGGAAACAAAAGTCAATGCCCAAAAGTCAATGTTAGCAGAAGCAAAAGCAGATGATGCGACCATTGACTATGCGGTGGCTGTCCATCCAAACAAGCAATCTAATCCAGCCAACTATACTCCTGGTAGAGCGGTGGAGATTATATTTAGCATACATAAAGATAAGAGTGGGATTATAACAAGCACAGTTGATCATCTCCTGGTGGGGTGTTGGAGCTGTGGAGGATCACATTTAATCAATCCAATAAGTAAACAACATTTGGGAACAATTTTACTTTTAGCTTATACTCTAATTTGTGGTAGAAAGATAAACGCGGCTGGAAGTGGTAAATTAATAGATGCAACTGGTGGATATTATTATAAATTCGGATGGCTGGGGGATGATGAAGAATTGACCTTAAAAAAACCTGGAACAAAAGGACTAGAAAAGATGAAAAATGTACTACTTGGTAGTATTTATAGAAATGGACCGGGAAAATATTTAAAAAAAGGCAATGATGAAGATGTGGAGGATTTATTAAAAAGCATAAAAGGCTTGGATAGATGGTCAATGGCAGTTATGCGAGGCGGAAGAAAAACGAAAAGAAGAAAAAAACGTATTTGTTGCGTCGGTATTGGTTGTCCCGAGTGGAAACATTGTATACACGTTTTAGGCGATGGGGCTAAATATAGACCCAAAAGGAAATCAACTTTAAAAAGAATGAAAAAATGCGGGAAACGATATACTTCTCTAGGGAAAAAATATAAAAAATGTATGAAACGAGAACGCAAAAAATCCCAAAGACGCAAAAAATCGCGAAAACACAAAAAATACCGCAAAAGACGCACAAGGAAAAAATATGGAGGGAATAAAATAATAGCCCCACCCGCGAATACAACTATATTAGAACAAATTTTAGTTACTAGTGGTATACCTCAAGATAAAATTGCTCAATGGCCAAAAACATTAGATAAATTGTTAAAAGAAATGCGGAATAAAGAAACAATCCTTATTGAAAATAATGGTAAAATAAAACGATTAGTCAAAGCTGTAGATATTAAAGTGTATAATGATGAAACAGAGGGCTACTCATTGTATGAAGTAGGGCATTATAATCAAAATTCAAATGGTGAACCAGGCGAAGAAACTAAATCTAGAAATAATGAAGGGGTTTTAGAAAAAATGATGGGTGAGGAAAGCCCTACGACTGCTATGAAGCGTGGTATAAAAGAAGAGTTAGGTGATAAATATAGCAAAAATATTCGCTATTTAAAAGGTCATCCAACGTTTGACATAGATATAGCGGATGTTAAAAAGTCTGATTCTAATAGTTATCCAGGGTTACCTGCAGTATATAACTGGTATCGTGATGCAGTTTTTATACCGGAACTTACTGAAAATACTTTTTACAATAATCCTAAGACATTTTTCACAAAAGAATTAAAAGATGACGGTACTTTTAAAAGATGGATCAAATGGGAGTGGAGAAGAACTTAAAGTATTACAGTATAATATGATTGTTAAAGGATTGCGTCGTAGAGAAATTACTGGCAAGAGGATAAGAATAAATTATGTTTATCCTCTGCGCGATACTAAATATATTTGTTGCCGGTGTCATAGGAAAATAAAGGGCTTAATTGTTGATTTCCCTGAGGATATAGATGTATTTGGTTTTAGATATCATTATTTTATTCCGATGGTGGCGTGTCATTTATGTCATGACCCTCTGAAACTTCCTTAGAAGGTGCATCATCCTCTGAAACTTCCTTAGAAGGTGGGTGAGGTACCTGTCTGTTGGTTTTTTGTTCGTTATTATTCAAATATTCAATTGCAAAATCTTTTGGTTTTTCTATTAAATGATTTGGTGTAACTGTACTAGTATATATTTTACCTTTGATATATTTGCGGTCTTTGGTATTTTTTAATTTTCCTTTATTAAAAGGTATTTTAAGCTTATTTCTATGTCTTCTAAACCCAAATGAACACACTGCTATAATTATCAGTATTAAACAAAAAGATATTACTAAAATATAACCTGTTATATTATCAACCACAGATGAAGGAGACAAACTGGTCAAATTCGCCTGAGGAGACGGAGTATCTATTGCCGGGGAACCTCGGATAAATTTAGATGATGGTGCAACCGAAACATCATCTGTTGGTAATACAACCAGAATATCATCTATCACAGAGGGCGATGGTGCGACCAAAGGTTTTTCTATCGGCGATGATGCATTCAAAGTATTATTTATCGGCGATGATGTATAAGTATTTAAAGATGTATTAGATATATTGAAAGGCATTGAAGTATTAGATGTATTTACAGGTATATTTAATGATGTAGTATTTGGTAGAGTATAGGAGTAATTCTGGAGAGAAGATATATTTAAATCCGATATATTTGAAGCTATAATTAAGGGTTGTGGTTCAATACACACTTTCATGGTAACAGATTGTTGACTTTTGACCACGGTCCATAAAATATCACACTTATCAACTGTTAACATAATTAGAGTTAAAAATAGGGTTATCTTAAAGTGTTTTTCGTTAATATATTATGCATCGCTAATATATATATGTTTGGTTTATGTAAGTATAAAAATGCATTGGGTAGACCTGGCAAAGGGATTCATAGTTTTAGAATAGCGAATATTGCAGTGGTAGATGTATTATTAACCTTTGCATTAGCTTATGTTTTGTGGGTTATTCTTGAAAAATATAATTATTGGATAATATTGTATTGCTGTTTTCTAGCCGCGGTTGTCTTGCATAGAATGTTCTGTGTAAAAACTCCTGTAGATAAATTTTTATTTTCGTAACTATTTTCTCCTCTTCCGTTTAGTTTTCTTAGATTTAGGAAAACTAATTTTTTTTGTTCTTCCAACCTGTAGGATTTGTTTATGCAGATTATCTAACTTTTTCCAATTAATTTTTTGCAATTGATCTTTAATTACCTGTTTTTTATTTTTATGTGTTCTGGTTTTTTTACGAAGTTTTAATTTTTTAGATACATATTGTGCATTTTTTGACGATTTTCGCATAAAAGCAGATATATTTACTATCAAACGCCTTTTATATTCGTTAACTACTTTATGTTGGAGGGTGGTTTTTTTCATTTTCTTATATGGGTCTACTCCATTATCTACTAGTGTTATAGCTAAGAATTCCTCATTTGGAATTTTTATTCTATAACCAAGGTCATCGATTATTTTTGACATCTTATATTATTGATATATTTTATTGTCATAATATAAGATGTCATATGATTATTTATTTAAAATAATATTTGTTGGAGATGCGTGTGTTGGCAAGACTGCGTTGGCGGAGCGCATCACTAAAAATGAATTTCATGAAAGTTATAATTCAACCATTGGAGTCGATTTTTCTACTGTTACTTTGGATATTGGTGATCAAACTATAAAAACTCACATATGGGATACTGCCGGACAAAAATGTTTTGCATCTATCATATCAACATATTATCGCGGTATTGCTGGCGCGGTAATAGTATTTGATGTTTCTAGTCGCAATTCATTTCGCAAATGCTCCTTTTGGCTTAATCAAATAAAACAAAACGGGACGATTGGACACTTACCAGTTATTGCACTCATAGGTAATAAAATAGACAGAGCTACTAGAGAGGTGACATATGCTGAAGCTGTTAATTTTGCCGAAAAAAATAATATAAATTATTACGAAACTAGTGCTAGAAAAAACATTAATGTAATGAAATTTTATAAAGGATTAATCGAAAAAATCTATAATACTGCCGATCTGGATAACATAGATGAAAAACACGGGATAAGAAAAGGTATGGTTTCTCACTCCAAAGTACAGATAAAAGATGAAAGGGAGTGTTATTGTTGTACTACTCATTAATATTGATATAATTGTTCCACAATCAAAGAAAATGAAAAATTCATATTGGAAAGGTTAATGGGATAGCCTTTATCATCTAATAATTGTACTCGTAATCGCTTCAATGTTGTAGGTCCAAAATATGTGCGTTTTTGTATACCATCATTTTCATATATCATAGGCACTGTTCGATCAGGAGAGTCTCGATCTACAGGAAACCTTAATAGAATATCAGTATCCGTTGGTGCGAAATACCGATTTTGAGCTATATTTTTCTGTGCTATAACGATCTGTTGTGCAGTGTATTTTTGTGCATTGGTTAAATTATTACTTCCATCTATAATTGGAATAGGATTTTGCGTTCCTTTTCTACAGGCTCGTTTAAATGTTTCGATTCCTTGGGAATTGGGCCGTTGTAATACAGCACCTGATGGATCAACAAGAGGTATTGACGGATTAATTGTTCCATTTACATTAGTGGAACAAAATGGCATCGAAGCTTGTACTTTCCTGTAATAACTTGGTAATTTGAACTTATCTTGATTATCCGTTAATGACACCATTCCACCAGTGACTCTGTTTGCTTGGAAATCATTTACTTTTAATAATAGATATCGCGTTCCAAATGTATCAACACAACCTTCGCTTGTATAACTATTAGTAGGATTTCCAACCATAGGATATTGTGGTTGCCGAAATCCTAGTAGCCAACCTAAATTATAGTCAATCTTCGCACCAGAGTTATTAATATTGCAACCAGAAAGGTCTGGTACAAAATTTAATGTAAAATTGTGACTACAATCAATAGTTGTTTTTAATGTATTAGAACAAATATCTATATTACAAGATGGATCTATGTTTATTAATTTTTCTTGAATAGCCGCTTGCAATGTAGCTGGTGTATCGTAAAATCCAGGAGGAATGGTGATTAATTTACCACTGATATCAAAACTATTAGTTCCAAATCGTTCATTAAAAGGATACCACGTTCTAGGAACTTCTACACTCCCCACAGTTATAGATATTACATTGTTTAAAGGTTCACTTAAATCAAATGTAAAATCTGTGCTTGTCCCTAAATAATTATTGGAAGTATCTGCTATTACACCAGAACATTTTACATTTCCGTTTTTTATTTCGCGATACTGACTATCAACATTGATAATATTTAAATATGTATTTTTCAGATTAGGATTCATGTTTCCTTGGACTGTATTAACATTGTGTGTGTTGGGAATTAGTAATCTGCCTTGTCCTTGGGTCATATGATTTGTTGGTTCTAAAACAGATATATTTTCTTGTCTATTAGGTAATTGTTCTGCCAAAAAAGTTGAAGCATCGCCACTATCATAATATTCATTTTCAAATATATTTTGACCAGGATTTGTAACTTCCCTTTGATCTAATGCATCGATAATAGTTTGTAATTTTTCAAAATTATCTAATAATTTTTCACCAACTTCTTTAAAAAAAACTGCCGCTGGTGAATTTTGCAAGGCTTCAAATTGTCGAACAGCATTATTTACTGCCCCTCTAATACTTTCTTGGGTTTGTGCGGAGGATGCCCCTATTAATTCTATTAAGTCCTCCAATGAATAATTTTCAATGTTCAAATCGGGTGAATCAGACATATATTAAATAATAAGTTTTTAATTTAATATTTAATATTCTATAATCTTTTTTTACATTGAACTCGTAATGCTTTTCCTACCATATTAAGACTTTGTGCTAATTTTGAATGTTGATGTCTTAATATCTTGCACTTTTTATGAGATAATTTATGTCGTCCGCCTCTTTTTTTACGACGAGTTTTGCGTTTTCTTTTTCGTTTAGTGCGTCGGTGCTTTTTTTTTAGTGCTCTTTTTTTGGTTCGTTTTCTACGACGTTTTCTACCACCCTGTTTTGGACGACCCTTAGTAGATTTATCCAACATACCCTGAACCTGTTGGGTTGTTGTTCGACCTTGCACTCGCTCGGTCGCTTTAGCCACGCCTGTCGCAGATTTGCGCGCAGGATTTTTGCCTGAAGCTTCTCTGGCTGCTTGAATTATTTGTTGAGTAAAAGGAGTTGAGTATGCAAAAGTATTAACACCAAAAAGGGGATCTTTATAAAAACAAAAATACATTTTATAACCTTGATCTTCCCAACCCAATTTTTTTAGAGCTTCGATTAGTCTTGAAGTTACAGCATATATATCTCCATCTTCATCGAACATCTCTTTGGGGCTATCACGTAATGTTAATACTCTTGCGGCTTGCTCTTGTGTTGTTTGAGCATTAAATCCAGAAATTGAAAGAAGTTTTAGAAATTCAACCCAGGGTCTATAATCATAGGCAGCATCATCCTCAGGCAAACGCGGGAGTCTCGGTACCATATTATTTAAGTGTCTAAGCTCTTCTGCTGTAAGATTTTTTGTAGCACCATCACCATAACACCCTTTGCGAAATCTGTATGAAAACTTTCTAAAATAGAATTGAATGACATACACTAAGGCTGATAATTTACATCCTTGATATATATCCGGTCCTGTGTCTAATGCAATTTGATGCACTAGATCCATCATACGCATTCCTGCTCCACGACCGGCTGCCCTGTTTGCACAGAGTCCCTCAATATATAACATTGGTTCATTAGTTAAATAAGCTTTTAATTGTTCAAAATATTCAGACCCAGGATATGCATTCTGTTGTTTTTTTTGTTCAATCGCTTGAAAAATCCCGTTGGTAACTCTTGTCAAATCTCTTAAAACTACAAAACCATGAGTAGCTACAGGAGTTACACCACTTCTTGCTTTTATAGCAGATGAAGTTCCCATGGAGCTCTCATCACGCGGCGTTATGAGCAATATTACATAATTGATTGTATATAACATCTTATCTGCACCAAAGAAATTCGGTCCTATTACACCACCACATGCATATCCGGTATTTCCCCCCGCATTTCTTACTTGTGTACAAGCCCACTGATATTCAGATGGGTCGGTACTAATATTGGTAAATGAACCAGTATTACCGACAGCACCTAGCAATCTTTGTAAATTTTGATCAATTGGGGTGGTTATTGTATTTACATAAAAATACAACCCTGATGTACCTGTTGCAATGGGATTAGTTGATTGTTGTTGTGGTTGTACTGCTAGACTTGCCATATATATATTAACGAGTGAAAAAAAGATAAATTGAATAGAGAAAACAATTAAATATAAAATATATATAACATAACCATAATGAGCAATTCTGAAAAAAAACCGTCTTCTACTTGCGAAGTATGCTTAGAAGATTTTACATCTTCTGTTAGAGCGCGCGTATCTTGTCCACAGTGTAATTTAGATGTTTGTCGAGCGTGTGTTCGTCGTTATTTACTAAATACTACACAACAAGCACATTGTATGGGGCCTGATTGCAAATGTACTTGGGATAGAGAATTCCTTATTACAAATACATTACGGTCATTTGTAAATGGTGATTATAAAACACATCGATCAAAGTTGCTTTTAGAGCAGGAGAAAGCACGATTGCCTGAAACAATGCCGGCGGTAGAGAATTATATGAAGATTGATAGTATGAAGAAAAATATTGAGGTTGACAATGCAGAATATAATAAGTTGCGTGCGCAAATGAACAAGCTAAAGATGAAAATTGCTCAAGATAAGCAAAATATTAAACGATTTCAACGAGGAGAAAGTGGGAAAAAGGAAGAAAAACGCGTATTTAAGCAAAAATGTGGCGTTGAAGGTTGTCGTGGTTTCCTCTCTTCCGCGTGGAAATGTGGTCTTTGTGAGACTTGGACTTGTCCAAAATGTTTCGATGTATTGGGAAAAGAGAAAGAGTGTGGCCATGAATGTGATCCAAATAATGTGGAAAGTGCTAAACTAATCAAAAAGGAAACGCGCAATTGTCCTTCTTGTGCTATTCCAATCTTTAAAATAGAAGGCTGTGATCAAATGTGGTGTACCCAATGTCACATTGCTTTCAGTTGGAAATCTGGTATGAGAGTAAATGGCGTTGTTCATAATCCTCACTTCTATCAATGGCAGAGAGCAGGTGGAGGAGCAGCACCGATTCAAACTCCTGGCGCTCAAGCTTGTGGCGGATTACCGGGTCTTTGGCAATTCCGACGACAACTGAACAGAGCAATGACAGGCGATCCTTACAAAGGAAACAAAATAGGTGAAAGTATTATTCAATTACATCAGGGGTGTGGTCATTTTCAACATTGGGAATTAAATCGTTTGCGTCGGGCTTGTCAAGGAGCAGCCGATAATACGGCATTACGAATCCAATATCTATGTAAAGAAATCACTGAAAAAAAACTGATGCAGAAAATTCAACAACGAGATAAAATGAGAGAGAAAAAGTTGGCACAATTGCAGGTCTATGAATTATTGAATACAATCTTTCTAGAGAATTTGAATGATATTCAACAGTTGCTTCTGACTGTTCCAGCTCAATTACGCGATGCACGCCGAGGCGAGGATGTACGTGCCTGGAAATCAAATTTGGTCAAAACCTGCATTAAAAACTTGGAAAGATGTCATAAAGTAAGAATTTATGCTAATAAACAACTGGCAAAAATTAGCCGTGTTTACAATCAAACAGTCGGAATGATTGACGACCGATTTCGGTCTAAAAATTATAAAAACAAAAATGAGAATTCTATTAATGAGTGTTTTATCACGATGCCTACTAATTAAATAAACCTTGAAATAATTTATAAATATCAGAACCACTGTCCCCAAACCGTTTCCACGGAATAGTAGTGATACCTTGTCCCCTTTTGTAATGACCGTATCCTTTAAATAAAATAAACTCCAAAGCAATTAATAATTTTTTATTAATTTCTGAGCGGTCCTTTCTATGAGCACTATTATACACGTATCTATTGTAATTAGTATCCGATTTATAAACACACATTTTGTACTTTAGGTTTATATAGTTTCTAACCAAACCAATACCCATAATTTTATTGGTGTCGTTATTCATTTCTATTACATATACCAATGCTAAATGGGGAACAGTTAATGGCATCTTTTTATTACAACCATAAACACAACCTTTCCATTTAAATCGTTCTCTCCATTCTGAGTTTTCTTTGAATGTATAATTTGTAAATCTCGTCGATCCTATGTAGAATCTTTCTGTGTCCATTTTATACTACATTGAATAGTATTTTTAACCGATTTCAATTTATCTTTTTGTATGCCTTTTTCGTATGGTTTTGAATAGCTTTAATTTCAATATTAGTTAATTTGAAGAACAAAGCTAGTGTATCATCATTAATAACAGTTGGAAAATTCGAAATATTGGTAATATCTGGTATCATATCGAAAATATATTTCTCTAAGTACTTCATTCTATATCGCGTAGCTTCAAATATATATAAGGCAAATTTAGTAGAAAAAAACTGCTGCAACTTAACAAAATCTTCCGGTGTTTTATTTAAAATCACATAATTATCTCGATTTGAAATACCATAAACACCGCTTACATCATAGTAAGGAAACCCATACATTTTATGGGCTAATACTAATTTTGATTGATTTGCGTACACGCATTTTTTATTTGAATAATTAATAACTAATTGCGGTTGTAAATCATTGAGAACACAGGTTGAGATATTTGGAAAGGGATGTTCTGTATCAGATTCTTCCTTAACAGATAATCCTTTATAATCAGGTCTCATGCTGGTTTTGATCACGTTGATGCTACCATAGGTGTCCGCTAAAAATAGGGTTCTTTGTATAATGGATTGTGCAAATAAAGGTAAAGATATAAAATTACCGTTGGTATGGAATTCACATTTTACATATTTTTTAACAGATTTATCATAAATAGGAATAGGTCTATATAATGGATATTTATGTGTTTTCATCTTCACTAATGTAAAGTAACAAGTTGGAGTTTGTGCTTGACCGTGGAATGCTTTGTTTGTTTCTGTATTTGTCATAGTATGAATCTTCTTGATGTTATACTGTGTCATATACTGATACATCGGGTGATCTACTTTCATCCATATAGAAGGCGTAATAAAAGTTAAATAACCAGAGCCTCCTTTGAGAGATTCAATGCTTTTTTTAATGAACTTTTGCCAGATAGAAGTACCATCATATTTCTTACTAGACTTTGTATTTGTTGGTACTTTCACAAGTCCATTACTATTAAATGGAGGATTTCCTATAATCATATCATAACTTCCAGTTGTATATAAGAAATTAATGCAATTAATATTTGCATTCTCTCCAAATAAGGATCTAAGAACCGGAATATGTTCAGGATTAATTTCAATCATATACATCATCTTAGTAATGATATGGGTATGTCTTTCATTATCATCTAAAATAGGTATGTGTTTATCAAGTAATTTATATAATACAATTGAAAAATAGCCCGAACCGCAGCAAGGGTCTAGCCATTTTAGATTTCTATCCTTAAATTTATGTTTGGGAATAAGCTCGAGTATTTTGTAGATTAGTGCAAAATCTGTATTAACTTCACCGAATTTATGCTTGTTCTGGAGAGAAACATTAAATAATTGCGGATATGTATTAATATCAAGATTCCTAATTGACATTATATATTAAATTTATTTATAAATATGGAAAATAAACGGATATCAATGCTATATGCCTGCTAAAACTATATTAAAATAACTTAATAAGTTATTGAATTAGTTATTTAAATGATAGTAAGAGTCCCCAGCAATGAGTTCACGAGGAAGGTTGAAGAGGGCGAGTATATAAATCCAAGAGAAGCACCGGATGCAGAGGAACCTGTGGAGAAAAAATCATATTGTACTTACGTTTGCGAGGCTCTTCCGTTAGTATGTAAGAGTTTTAAAATGAAAATGTCTGACCATTTATTGCTAGGTGGTGAACATGTTAGAAAGATATCTCCTGGATTTCATTCGCCGATAAAACCAGATGAGGAAACAACTCCCGAGGAGAAAAAAGAAATAGTTAAAGCCACACCTTCATTTGGTATGTTTAGTTTATTTAAATATCATTTAAAGTATGGATATCTCAATAAAGAATTAAAAAAACAGAATAAAATCTATTGCTCACATATATTCTCTCTTGTGTTAGCCCTGCCAATTTTGGTTTTTATGGGACAATGGTTATTATATGCGGCATTAGTATCTCATGAAGCAAAGAATTTTGATGGTAATATTTGTAACAATGCATCTGCTATTGAAAATAAATTAATGATTAGTGGAATTTGTATAATTTATTTTGTAAGAAGTTTCTTCTTATGGGACAATATTACAAATAGTATTAGCCTTAAAAAAATGAATAAAGTAAATAGTTTCACATCTATATTGGATACATTTCAAGAATTCGCTTTTACTCTCGTTGTATATGGAGCTAATATATGGGTTGTATTTGTAGAGTCCGATATTCAGAATATGATTTTAAATTCTTTGGCTATGGAATTTCTGATGATGTTGGACAATGAATTCGAGGAGTTATATTTTCAATATATGCCTGGTTCTGCGGAAGATATTTATGATAATATATTTGTTTCTTATCAAGAAAATAAAATATTATTAGAGGATAGGCAAAAAGAGGACAAATGTTTTCGCTGTTTTAGCTATACAGTATTTATACCATATAAATTATTGGTATTGGCTATCTTTTTATTTCCATTTTTCTGTTTCTTTATGATATTTGCTGGACCCATATGTAAATAATTATTTCAATACTTCTATGATTTGTGGAATGAATCGTTTGTACCAAGGGCGAAACATATATTTCTTTCTATCTAAAGTGGATAGTTTAATCCATTGTAATTTATCTTTCTCAAATAGACCGTTGTGTTTTTTAACGGTTTCCAAATTATTTTTAAGTGCATCTTTAAAATGATTTCTAAAAACGCTGATAATATCTGGATTATAATCAACTTCAACAAGCCAAATGCTATATGCTTTATCGCGTATTTTGCCCATTAAATGGTGTCTAATAAGGTTTCTCACATCTTTTTTATCTCCTAAAATACCACTTGATTCTTCCACACCTTCCCTTACTGCTGTATGATACTGTGTTTCTTTTCCTTCTCTGGAGCCACCAAAATCACTCCATTTACCTCTGTCTCTGTCTCTACTGTGAACAAGTCGTTCTCTGGAAAATAAGAGATAAATCTCTCCATTGTGTCTAGCAACTGGTAGTATTCCTCCTCCCATTATAGTTTAATAATATTTTATCTACAAGTTGTTTATAAAATATTATACATCAAACGCAAAATTATTTCTATTTGGTCATCAATCTTCCTTTGGGACGAGAATAGTTTTACAATAAGCAACATTTACATTATTTTTCTTAACAGTATTTTTGGTAAAATTAATTTTTCTAGTACCGTCTTCTAGACAAGACATATAACTTTGTTTCGTTGCATTATATTTTGTTTGGTTTAAACCTGGTGGAATCGTTCCTTGTATTAGCTTAAATGATTCTATATAATTATATGTGGTATGTGCACTACGGGCCCCAATCGCGCCTGTATTTTGGGCAAAATTGAGAATAGAAAGAAAAAACGGGGCACCGGAGGGGTCACAAGCCGACGAAGAATTTGCTGAACATAATGGCAGCCAATCCCATCCGCTGTTATTCCCAATTTGATAAGCATTTGGAACTTTCTCTGGATAATATTGTGGTTTATAATTTATTAATTTAGATAAAAAGGGCATATTATTAAGATATGATAATTCTACATACATGTCAAATATACCCACTTTAACAACAGATTGCGGTGGTGGAATGGGAAGCGGAGGGAAGTCTGGTAAAGCACCAATGTTCATATTTATTTCCTTAATACAACATAAAGATTTTACTGTTCCATTAACTATCACGTTCTTTGAAATATCTTCTGACAAATACACCTGTGCCCCAACCACATATTGATATGCAGGCCCGGTGGTACCTTGGACGTCAATGCTATAACCGCATGATTGCGGACCAAGCGTAAATGACAACGGCCCCCGATATCCTGGTGCACCATCGTTGTATTCGTTACCAAAATCGATTCCTCCTCTGATAACAAGATATGTTTTTAGATATGATTTTTGTAAATAGCGAAATGGATCACATAATTCGTCTGGAAATAATACATTAGAAGGATCAATGACAATACCACTTCCATCCAGATTTCGGGGAATTTTGATTAAATTATCTATATACCCAAAATCAAGCAAAGTATTTTTTGATGGATCTGTTGGTGTGGCACCATTAGAATCCCAAGTACCTGAAATATCTGCAACTACTACAGGCCAACCCGGAATAAATGTCTCAAATGATAAATTAGGTGTATATATATTCACCCCTCCACCCCAATATTCAGATAGCGCACTATTACCCATTTGAATCGAACCTAAAGCGTCTTTGTTTAATATTTCACCACAAAGCGTACCTCTATCATTACAATCTTCACATAAAACATTGCCCCTTGCTAAACTCTGTTGAAGTTTGTAACCTTGCATACTCCTTATTGTACCATTATCATAGTATCTCACATTTTTATTACCACATGTTTTATGATTTTGAAATCGTTGTTTTTCTGCTTGATAAATTGTTTTATCCCGTTTATTACGAATACCTTCACTTGCTGTTAATCTTGGTCGGTTATTACTAAATGGATTCATATACTACATAATTAGAATATAAATTTTCTCAAATCACTTACCACTACAGTAACCTGTTATGATAGTATTTTTCTTAACATTATCGGTGGCAAAATTAATTTTTTTAGTTCCGTCTTCTAGACAAGACATATAACTTTGTTTTGTGGTATTTCCAACTGTTTGATTTAAATTAGGCAACCCCTGAATCATTTTTACAGACTCAACATGACTATTGCCCATCGTGCCAATTTCACCAGTCGAAGGGACTTCATAATTTATATTAAATGCGTTCCCACCCGCAGCAGCACCCCCCCAATACCACCCGGAAAAAGGTAGTGAAGTGAAAGGTGTAATATTAATTATTTTAGATAGAAATTGTTGATTGGATATCTTAAATATTTCTACATACATATCAAATATTCCGTATGTTGCTGGACCAGTGGATGTTGAAAATATTTGTTCACGAATGCAACATAAACTTAAGATGGAACCAGATAATACTGCCTCCTCCGAAAGGGAAAAGTAATTCGTGATAGTCAGCAAACTTCCTGGTAATAAGTTATATGATGTATCATGGCATCTTCCTTCCTTAGTTAAAACATTACCAATAACAGCATCAGGTTTTATGGGAAAAGCACCTGTTATTTTTACAAGAGTTTTAAGATTACTCAATTTCATATAAGGAAACAATTCTTTGCGACTTAGATGATTTAAATTAATACACATATCAGCGGGAAATAATACATTAGAACCATCAATAACAACAAGATTCCCATTCAGATTTCGAGGAATTTTTATTAGATTATTAACATATCCATATGGCATAGGTATTGATGGTAAAGGAGGTAAATCTATTAATATTCCATCTGGTCCTATAAGGCTCTTTGATATATCTGTAGCTGAACCACTCCAAACCCCACTAATATCTGATTGTATAACATTAACACCTGGTGTTTGGAAGAGGTGTAGAGACGAATGGTATATGGAGCCTGATATATCAAGTCCGCCTCCGCCCCAAAATTCAGATAATAAATTATTACTCATTCCAATCTTACCAAAATTAGAACGTATTGTCGAGCCACAAAGCGTACCTCTATCATTACAATCTTCACATAAAACATTGCCTCTTGCTAAACTTTGTTGAAGTTTGTAACCTTGCATACTTCTTATTGTACCATTATCATAGTATTTCACATTTTTATTTCCACCTTTTCTTTTTGATTGAAAATGTTGTTTTTGAGCTTGATAAATTGTTTTATCCCGTTTATTTTTTAGCCTCTCACTAGAACTTAGTACAGGTCTATTATTATCAAAAGTATTCATACTACCTTTAAGATTTACGTAACGTGGCATATTTATATGATATATAATCATATAAATAAATCAACTAATATAAACAAGTACAAGTTATAGCCAATGACAGATCCATATTATTCAAATTAATTACTCGGCCAAATTCATCAGTAAATGTAATGCGCATCTTTTCAAGGTCTATAGGGCCAAAATAGTTACGAATGTAATCTCCTGGATTAAACTGATCCGCTAAAGAAGTGCCATTAGATATTGTAGACAATAATGGTGCCAGTGATACTCGAGCTAAGATATTGTCGCGACCCAAAGATGAATTATAAACTGGTTCTATTAAATTAGAAAAATTTTTATTAAAGTCATTAACAATAACATACAGATATTTTGTACCCCAAGCATCATATACACCTTCCGAAACATAAGCTGTAGAAGCTTTATATTCAGCCATTCTAAATCCTAAAATCCATCCGAAATTTTGAGCGATTACGGCATAAGCAGATGCAACAGGAGGAGGAGCTGGTTTACCCCCCGATGGATCGGTAATAGTATTCCCACCACGTGTTCTATTGAAAGCTAATTGAAGCAACGCTGCAGCATTTGATGTTGTCGTTGGAAGAGCAAATACGGTTCTAAGAGAAACAGTATCTATAGTACATTGTGGACACTCTTGCGCTCCTTTACCAGTTGCTTTTTGAATCATTGTATTAATAATACTTTGCATTTCAGTTCTTTTATATGTTCCATCTGGGATGCTAATATAATACCAGAGTAATATTAATGCATTTGGATTCACGTCATCTTTCTGCCATCCTAACCAAAAAAAGTTATTTCCTAAGGATTTAGATATCTGAAAATAAGTATTGGGAAACTCTAATCCGGTTAGTTCCAAACTCACAATTTTACTAACCTTTGTTGGTAGATTTAAAAGAAAATCAGTCGATAAAGTTCCATAATAATCATCGCGAAACTTAGAATTTATAGCCAACACTTTTTTATAAACTGGTAATGGTACACCTTCTTGATTCATCGCTGTAGTTTGTCCAGGGATATAATGACCTTGTGCCACATTTCCTTTGTTAAGTTGCCGTCTTTCACTTTGAACCATATGTCCATCTCCAGGATGAATGTGTGTTTTTGTCATATGAGCCATAGCTTTTTTCTGTTCATCAATTAACTTTTCCTTTGCTTCACTTAAAAAGGTTAAAATTTGCTTTTTCTTATCACTATCTATGCTCTGATCTGTATTAATACGTTCCGTTAACTTAAGGTCAGCATTAACAATATCTTCCAGAGTATGCGGATCTTTCAAACCAAACAAGTTCTGAATTTCATGTAAAGTATAATCTTGAATTTTCAGTTTCCAATAATCACTCATATATATAAACTGTGCAAATATTTAAACAATATTTATTTTAAACATTGATTTAATCTCTCCATCGCTAGAAACTGAATACCAATGGTTGGAAATAATTTTATATACGAAGCAGTTAAACCTCTATATAAGCCGCGTGGTCCTTCCGACTTAACTATTTTACTTATACAATCCAATATACCAGCATATTTTGGTACACTTTTATCGAAATTTTGCAACTGTAATCTTCGTCGAATTAAATCAGTGGGATAAGTTACAGATACAGCGGTTATGCCAGCCATACCACCCCCAACTACTTTAATTATATCACTGTTCCACAAAGTATGTGATTCTAAATATTCTTTATAAGTAAAATAGGCAGAAAAACTTAATGCTGAGAAAGGAGCAAATCCCAATATACTCATTTTTAGCCCTCGGAATAAATCTCTCGGCGGAATAGTGCGACATGCATCTAAAAATCCTTTATAATGTGAATTGTTAGTTTGTAATGATAATCTTGATCGAATTGTTTCTAAAGGATATGTACAAGTAATAGAAATACCTCCACTCATACCTCCTGACAATAAATTTCTTGTTTTCTTATTTTCTATTTCTTCAAACATATTTTGCTTACAAAATTCAAATATACCATAATTAATTGCTGTTTGTGGAAATACTCTCATACAATTTGTTCCGTTCCCTTTCCATAAATATTGTATCCCCTCCTTTTTTAAAACATCTCGAATTGTAGAATTTGGTATAAATGCATTTTGGCGTTGAATTTTATAAAGCTCTAAAGGTGCAGTTAATGTACGAGATATGACTCCTGACAAACCACCTACGACTAGATCGACCAACATTTATTAAAAATGAATGCTTATCTTTATATTATAAATTGAAGACTATTAGATAGATATCATTAAGTACTATTAATGTATACTGTATATTTTGATGGCGCAAGTCGATCCAATCCTGGTCCTGCTTCTTATGGTGGTGTAATTTATGATGAAACGGGCAAAGAAGTAGCCACTTATAAAAAATATATCGGAAAACACACTAACAATGTCGCAGAATATCTAGGTTGTTTTCACGGTATCCAAGCCTGCATTCAAGAAGGCATTAAAAATGTTACTATATATGGAGATTCAAAACTAGTGGTAGAACAAGTAAGCGGTCGATGGAAGGTAAAAAGTGATAATCTTAAACCTATTTATAATGAAATTAAAAAAGTGTTGGCTACTAAGCCGTTTAATAAGATTGAATTCAAACATGTAAAACGTAACAAGAATAAGCGCGCAGATGAGTTAGCAAATCAAGCGATAGACGAACATTTTAATCGTTAACAATAAGCCACCGAACAACCTATGTCATCATGATTCCAATCAGGAAGACTCGTGTTTCCAGTATTGACACCTAAATACCAGTATTCCCACTCTTGGCTCCATAATTGTTTAACTTTTCTAACACATATTGCGGCAGCATTGTCATCTTCGGCGATCGAATCAAGAAATGTTTTTTCTACATCTTCAGCGGTAACATCCCAAACTCCATCCGTTGCATTGATTATAGCATACTTTACATCTGTTTTTCTCTCTACGACAACTTTAGTAAGGGAATGTTCGGCACAGGAAAGCGCGTGGTCCTTGTCTTGGGAGAT
>Ga0233415_10000478_pt1 | contig 18699 bp, 14 predicted proteins | sample Na_anoxic_12_MG_FD_188631 | JGI IMG/M metagenome (GOLD analysis project Ga0233415, IMG submission 188631) | Seawater microbial communities from Saanich Inlet, British Columbia, Canada - Na_anoxic_12_MG | ecosystem: Environmental > Aquatic > Marine > Inlet | place: Canada: British Columbia... | reverse complement strand
TATAATATTCACTAATAATCCTAGTGTGCCAACAATCAACAACATATCAATTTCATTTTCTAATGTATTACTTATTTCTGAATATTCTCTAAATCTGTGTATAGATTCTAAAACAATAAATAAACACGATGATAATAAAAATACACCATTCATTAAAGCTCCAATTATTTCAGCTCTAAACCATCCATATGTTGCTTTATCTGTAGATTCACGTGTAGTTAATATTACAGAATAAAAAGCAATAATTAAAGCTAATAAATCAGATAACATATGAAATGCATCCGCCTGTAAAGCGAGAGATTCAATTATAATACCGGTTATTAATTCAACTAGAAAAAAAGAACCTGTTAAAATAATAATTAAAATAAATCTCCAATATGAGCTAATACTTAATATATTATTTGATGGTGTTTCATTTAATATTTTAATTTTACCGTGGTCATCGCAATGATTATTATGAATATAATGTAATCTATCTCCAATTAAATAATCATAATGATCTAAATGTGGGATTTTTTTATATCCATCTGTTGAATGATTTTTATAATTTTTACATTTATTTGATTTATTACAATCATTTATATTATGTGTTAAAGAATGATTTATAAAATTATTAGTTTTATTATCATAACATTTTAATTTATCTTTATATAAATAGCCGAAATGTTCATCGTGTTCTATTAAAATGCCATTTTTATATTTTTCGTGTTTAGTTTTTTCTTCCATAAATTTTAATTATATAATTATCCTTACCATTACTTAAATGCTTTATTTTATATAATATATAAAGTATATAATATAGTAAATATATTTATGAAATTAAATAATAATATTAATGTAAATATAATAAAAAATATATATAAAAATGATATTGATAATATAAAATATTTATGTAAATTTGCTATATTAGATAAAAATATATACAATGTATATTTACACTTTATAAATAATAATAAAAAATTATCACAAAGATTAAATATTTTAATTAAAAATAGTAAATGTTTTGATAAAGGTATGGAAATCGCAGCAAAATATAGCGATGATGAATTAATTAATTTCTATATAAATAATGGAGCAAAATTATGGAATATGGGTATTAAAGGTGCTGCTGAAGGTGGAAATATTAGATTAATAAAATTTTTTGTAAATAAAATTGTTAAAGATTATACTTTTAATATTGGACAAAGTACATATATATATAATGATTATGATATTTATACAGCAGATAATAAATATATATCTAATATGGGATTCGCATATGGAGCAAAAGGAGGGCATTTAGATATTGTTAAATTTTTTTATAATAATGGTGCTGATGATATTAAATGGGCGATTGATTTTGCTTTATACGAATTCAATAATAATAATAAAAATAATACTGAAAAATATAGAGAAGTTATAAATTTTTTACATTTAATATCATAAAATTATTGTTAAATAATATATAAAAAAAGTATAATTATATTATAATATTAAGTAATATTATAATTAATGGTTTTATTTACATTGGCAGAATTTGCGTTTGAAGGTAGTTTATGGACATTAAAGCAATCATATAATATTTGTTATTATATGATATATGGGGAATCCGAAACAAAAGAAGATAAGATATTAAAAAGCATTGAAGAAATAAAATTTCAAGGTAAAATGGAGAGAGAAGAATTAGAAAAAATTAAAAAACAAAATAAAATGATGAAAAAAATTTATAAACAAATGATTGAAAGAGGAGAAATCATTTCAATTAATAATTTAAATAAAAGAAATTCTCTTTTTGACAACAAAAATGATGCCGAATCTAGTGCCGAACCTAGTTCTGAAAGCGAAGAAGAACCAGTTAATTTATTTGATGATAATGATGAAGAAGATAATAGTGAAAGCGAAGATGAATCAGTTAATTTATTTGAAGATAATTGTGAAGAAGAAAGTGAAGAAGAAAGTGAAGAAGAAAGTGAAGAAGAATCAGTTAATTTATTTGATGATGATGCTGAAGATGATGAAGAAGAAGATAATTTTTTAGAAGAAGAAGAGGTTGTTAATAAGATTAAAACTACAAATGATGAATTTATTTATAGTTATTATAAAAATATATTAACAAATTAATATATAAAATTTTTATTAAAGTTGAATACTTAAAAATTTTTTATCAATATAAATTATTGATAAACTTTTATAAATTATGGATAATATAAATAATATTAATAATATAAATAATATTAAAGATAAATGTGGTGTATTTGCGTTATATGATAATAAAAATATTTATAAAAATTTAATAAATGGTCTTAGTTTATTACAACATAGAGGACAAGAAAGTGCTGGTATTAGTTATATAGAGAATAGGGAATTTAAAACATATAAAAAGAATGGTTTCGTTAAAGATATTTTTTATGACATAGATAAAAAAATAGATATAAATTGTTGTATTGGTCATGTTAGATATTCTACGCAAAAAAAAACTAGTAAAAATAATATGTTAAAAGAATCTCATCCAATAGAAGGTAAATTAAAATTTAAAAATAAATCTATTAATAATACTTTTTCATTAGCACATAATGGAAATATTCCTAATATAAATAAATTTAAAGAATATTATAATATTTTAGATAAAGATTTAGATTTAGAAATAAATTCAGATACATATATTGTTGTAAAAATTATTGAAAAATTAAGCGAAAAATACGATAATATGAATGATATACTTATTAATATAATTAATAAAATACATGGTGCATATTCTTTTGTTATATTATTTAATAATGAAATATATGCGATGCGAGATGTATATGGTATTAAACCATTATGTATTGGAAAAAATAAAGATGGCGGGTATTGTATATCTTCAGAGTCAATTGCTTTACAAAATTATAAGTTAATTAGAGATGTAAAAGCGGGTGAAATTGTGAAAATTGATAAAAAATTATTATTTAAGACGATATATAAAAGAAATATTAGTAAAACTTTATTTTGTAGTTTTGAATATATTTATTTTATGAAAAATGATTCAATTAATAATAATAAAAAAATTAAACATTTGCGATATCAACTTGGGTTTGAATTAGGCTTAAAAGAAAAAAATATAATAAGGTCTGCTGTTGTATTAAGCATTCCAAATACGGCAATTAAATCGGCAAAAGGATTCGCAAATGCTGTTAATTTAGAATATAATGATTATATTACAAAGAAAACAGGTACAATTCGAACATTTATTTTACCAACAAATGATGAAAGAATTAATGCTTGTAATAATAAATTTAATTTTAGCCCTTTATTAAAAGATTTAAATATATATATTATTGATGATTCTATTGTTAGAGGAAATACTTTAAAATCAATTGTTAAACAACTTAAAGATATTGGTGTACGACAAATTCATTTGCGTATTACAGCGCCCCCAGTTATAAGTGAATGTTATCTAGGAATTGATATACCTACAAAGAATGAATTAATTGCACATAATAAAACAATTGAAAATATTAAAAATGAATTTTATGTGAATTCATTAAAATACATAGATATTAAAAATATGAAAAAAATATTTGATGAAAATATTTGTACATCTTGTTTTGATAATAAATATAATAAAAAATTAATTGATTGGTAATATATTTCATATTATAATTTATATTATAATATTAAATTTTTATTTTAGATATAATCTTACAAGTTTATAAAATTATTTTTTTTTAATTCTACCAATCACATTATCTAATTTTTTACCATTATCTTTAACATATACTAACATACCTATTCCACAATTAAATGTACGATACATTTCTTCTTTACTAATATTACCAACATTTTTTAAATATTTAAAACATTCAGTCATTTCAATATCATCTATTTCCATCATTAAATTATCCGGAATAACTCTTTCTGAATTATCACCCCATCCACCACCTGTAATATGACACATTCCGTGTATTTCATATGAATTTTCAATTAATTCCATAATATCTTTATAATAACATTTATGTGTAGCACATAATTTATCAATAATATTATCTGATGTATCTTCATTTACTAATTTACGAATTAATGAATATCCATTTGTATGTGGACCACTTGATGGTAATCCAATTATTAAATCACCTTCTTCAATTTGTTGTTTACCATTTATTATTTTATTTTTATCAACCATACCAACTATTGCACCAACTATATCACACTCATTATCTTTATAAATGCCAGGCATTTCTGCTGTTTCTCCGCCAATTAATACACATCCAACTTCTTTACACGCTTTACTCAATCCTTTAACAAAATATTCAACATATTCTGATTTAATTTTACTACTAGCATAATAATCTAAGAAAAATAAAGGTTTAGCCCCTTTAACTAAAATATCATTCACACTATGATTCACCAAATCTTGTCCTAACATCTCATATCCTTTAATCGGCCCATATTTTTCTAATACTAAAATACTTTTAGTACCAACTCCATCAATTGAAGTTACTAGAACATTATTACCTAAATTATATAATCCAGCAAAATCACCGAATTTACTTAAAACATTATAATTAAATGTTGACTCAACGTGATTTCTAATTTTTTTAATAACTTTATTACCTTCATCTATATCAACGCCCGCTTTTTTATATTTATCATTATTATCATTATTATTACTGCTATCATTATTGCTATTATCATTATTTAAATAATTAAAATTAATTTTCCCAATATCTGTTCTATAAAATACAGGACCAGTTATATATTTAATTTCATTTTCAACAATTTTTATTGCCCCATTCATATTATATCCTTTGCCAATAATTGCTGCTGTTCGCGAACCTAATTCATAATAATATTTAGAATCATTTTTAATTTTTAATTTCATATTTGCACATATTAAATTATTTAAATCTATTTTATCATCTATATAAATTTCGTGATTTTTTATAGGATTTTCTGGATAACCATTTGGAACAACATATCTACAACATGTAGCTTTTTTATCAAAATTAACAACAATATTATCCAATTTTCTATCTACCATTTTTTCAAATATAACAGATAAATCACTATCTAATATTGACATTATATTTATACATTCCGGATCACCAAATCTAACATTATATTCTATAATTTTAATACCATTATCCGTTTTCATAAAACTACCATAAACAATTCCACAATATATATCATCAACCTTTTTTTGTAAATAATTTACCACTTTTTCATTTAATAATTTACATGTATCTATCTCATTATTATCTAAAAATGGCAACATATGATTCTCATAACTTACACTACCCATACTCCCCGTATTTGGACCTGTATTATTATTATATGCTCTTTTATAATCCTGGATAGGCGGCATATGAACAAATGTTTCACCATCTGTAAAACTCATTAAAGAAAATTCTTCACCTATTAATTTTTCTTCAATAATAAATTTTTCGCCATTATCTAATATTTGTTTACAATAAAAAAAACTTTCTTCTATATTATGTAAATGCTCTCCAAAAACTTTCACACCTTTTCCACTGTGTAAACCATCTGCTTTAATAACATATGTTTTTAATTTATTCATATAATCAATATAATCTATTGTATTAGAATCAATATCAAATATTTTATATTCAGGGCAATAATTATTTAATCCGGCTTCAACCATTAAATTTCTAGCAAAACTTTTACTAGTTTCTAACATTGCTAATTTTTTACTTGGTCCAATACATTTAATATTACTTTCTTTTAATAAATCAACTAATCCTTTTTCTAAATAAGATTCTGAACCAATAACAACAATATCAATATTATAATGTTTACACATTAGATAAATCATCGAATTATGTGTAGAATTTTTAATAAACTCGCCATATTTATCCATCATAAAATTATTATATTCTCCAGTATAATAATAATTATTATTTGTATTTTCAGCTAATTTTTTTAAAATTGAGTTTTCTCTACCCCCATTACCAATTATTAAATAGTTCATTAAATAATTATTTTATCATTAATAATCTTTAAATATTGTTTTACAAAAATACTTAAATGATATAATACATAATATATTTATAATATTCTTCCCAACATATGATAAAACATATATATAAAAAAATTAATGATGATACAATCCATTGTTATAATGTAGAATGTATTAATGATGATTTATCTATTTTATTAAACTTAATTGATATAGATTATTCTTATAATAATTTTAATTATAATGATTATATTGAATATGGCCCTTATATTGAAATGAAATCTCCGTGGTGTACTAATGCTCTAAATATATTAAATAAATGTAATGTTAATAATATAACGCGGATTGAATTATCTTATTTAATAAAAAAGGATAAATTTAATGAGGATATGTTTGATAAAATGATATATATGGTTTATAATGAATCAATTAAAACATTTGAAATTAATAAAAATATTGAAAAACCGTATTATGTTAAAAATATTGAAAAAGAAAATATTGAACAAAATTTAGGATTTGATGACCAAGATTTAGAATTTTATAAAAATATTTTTAAAAAATTAAGAAGAGATCCAACAAATATTGAATTACACGACCTCGCCCAATCAAATAGTGAACATAGCAGGCATTGGTTTTTCAATGGTATTTTTTATAAAAATGGTAAAAAAATAGATGAATCATTGATGAAAATGATTAAAAATACATTAAATGTTAAACCGCCAGAAAATAATATTTCTAAAATTGCTTTTAGTGATAATTCAAGTGCGATAAAAGGTTATAATATTAAAGAATTCTCACCAGTTAATGATATTATTAATAACAGTGATTATAATAATAGTGATTACAATAATAGTAGAATTAGTAATAATATTTATAATATTAAAGATAGAAAATACAATCCGGTTTTTACAGCAGAAACACATAATTTCCCAACCAGTGTTTCACCATTTCCGGGCGCCGCGACTGGCACTGGTGGTAGAATAAGAGATAATCAATCGGTTGGTCGCGGTGGTTTATGTATAGCAGGATTAACAGGATATAGTGTAGGTGATATAAATTATAGTGAATATATTGATAAAAATATAAGAACTTTGATTGAAGCAAGCAACGGGGCATCTGATTACGGTAATAAATTTGGTGAACCAGTTGTCCAAGGGTTTTGTCGTAGTTTTGGGATGACAACAGATGAAAATGAGCGGATAGAATATGTTAAGCCGATTATGTTTAGTGCTGGTGTTGGTCAGATGAATAATATACATACATTAAAAGAAACAAAATTAGATGAGGATATAATAGTTGTTCGATTAGGTGGCCCCGCATTTAGAATAGGTGTTGGAGGAGGTGCTGCATCTAGTAGAGACCAAGATACAAAAAATTTGGATAAAGATTTTAATGCTGTTCAGCGGGGTGATCCGGAGATGGAAAATAAGTTAAATAGGATTATTAGACAATGTGTAGAAATGGGTAGTATGAATCCTATTTTAAGTATTCACGACCAAGGTGCTGGTGGTATGGCAAATGTTACTAAAGAGATAGTACATCCAAGTGGTGCTAAAATAAATTTAAAGAATGTTATAGTAGGTGATCATACAATGTCTGTATTAGAAATTTGGATTAGCGAGCATCAAGAACAGGATACTATATTAATTAATAAAATGGATTTAGAATTGGTAGAAAACATGTGTATTAGAGAAAATTTGCCAATATCTGTTATTGGTGAGATAGATAATAGTGGTAAGTTAATGGTAATTTCAGCAGATGGTGATATTGTTGTTGATTTTAATTTAGATGATATTTTGGGGAAAGGGATGCCAAGAAAAAAATATGTATTACAAGAAAAATTGCCATATATTGTAAAAAATAATATTATAAAATTTCCATTAAAGATGGATAATAAGATGAATAAATTAATATTTATAATGAATCTTGAAAAAGTATTAAAATCATTATCAGTTTGTTCTAAACGGTTTTTAGTAAATAAAGTAGATCGTAGCGTGGGTGGGTTAATTGCTCAGCAACAATGTTGTGGAAATTTACATACTCCATTGGTTGATTATTCATTAGTTGCTCAAAGTTTTTTTAATAAAACGGGCATTGCTACATCAATCGGCGAGCGTCCAATAATAGGTTTAATTAATCCGGAGGCAATGGTTCGTATGAGTATTGGCGAGATGTTGACAAATATGATGTTTTGTAAGATAGGCAAAATGGAGGATATTAGATGTTCTGGTAATTGGATGTGGCCATTAAATATGGAAGGTGAAAAAGATAGATTATATAAATCTGTTAAAAGTATGTGTGAATGTATGGAAGAATTGGGGATTGCATTAGATGGTGGAAAGGATAGTTTATCAATGACATATAAAGATAATTATAAGGGTAATATTATTAAATCACCTGGAACATTAGTGGTATCTGGTTATACGCGTGTAGAAGATATTAATAAGAAGACAACGCCTGATTTTAAGAAAGTGGGTAATAGTGTATATTATATTAATTTAAGTAATAATAAATATAGATTAGGTAGTTCAATTTTATATCAGGAGAATGATATATTGGGTGATGAATGTCCTGATTTTGAAAATTATGATAATTTTATTTATGTATTTAAAAATATTCAAAAATTAATAGATAATGATATTATAAAAAGTGGGCACGATATTAGTGATGGTGGGTTTTTGACTGCTTTATTAGAAATGTGTTTTGCCGGTAATCTTGGATTTATTGGAGAGCATAAATTATTAGAAAATGTGAATTTTTATGAGTTTTTATTTGCGGAAGAGTTGGGTATTATTATTGAGATTGAGCGCGATGATGAAAAAATAATTGAAAATATATTTGATAATAGTTATTGCTTTAAGATAGGTACATTATGTGAAGAAAATTATTTTAAATTTAAATTAGAAAATATGAATGAATGTATAATTGAGGAAAAAATTACAAGTTTAAGAGGTATGTGGGAATTAAGTAGTTATAATATGGATTTATTACAAATAGATAATAAATGTGCGAATGAAGAATATGAAATATATAAAAATTGGGGTAAAATTAATAATTTTGAAATTTATGCGAATGATTTTGATGTGAATACGGATTATATTAGAGATAATTATCAACCAAATGTTGCGATTATTAGAGAAGAAGGTAGTAATGGAGATCGTGAAATGGCGGCAGCATTTTATATGGCTGGATTTAATGTATATGATATTACAATGAATGATTTATTGAATGATAAAGTTAATTTAGATGATTATCGGGGAATAGTTTTTGTAGGTGGATTTAGTTTTTCAGATGTTTTTGGAGCAGCGCGTGGTTGGTATAATGTTATTATATCTAATTTAAAGATAAAAGCGCAATTTGATAAATTTTATGAAAGAGATGATACATTTAGTTTGGGAGTATGTAATGGGTGTCAATTAATGTCTTTATTAGGATGGATTCCAGAATGTAAATTAGTTAAAAATAATTCTGGTAGATTTGAATCTAGATTCAACCGAGTTAAAATTAATAGTGGTGCAATGATGTTAAGTGGTATGAGTTCTTCGATATTAGGAGTTTGGACGGCACACGGCGAAGGTAAATTTTTATTAGATAAAACAACAATAAATAATAATATTGCTTTACAATATGTTGATGATAAAGATAATATTACGGAGAAATATCCGTTTAATCCGAATGGTTCAGAATTAGGTATAGCTGGTATGTGTTCAACGAATGGAAGACATTTGGCGATGATGCCTCATCCTGAAAGGTGTTTTTTGGATTGGCAGAAGCCTATTAATAATACTAATAATAAATTTAGTTATTGGTTTTTAATGTTTAAGAATGCTTATTTATGGTGTTATGAAAATAAATAATATTATTGAGAATTTTTATATTATATTATATCATATTATATTATAAACTATTATAATATGGATAAATATTTATCTTCAGAATATGTTTATAGAGGTTCATTATTTTTGAAAAAAAGATTATATCCAAGAATGTATTCTAAAAATAAGAAATATATTTTTGCGACAAGTAGTTTAGATTTAGCTATTAGTTATATTCGTTCAGATAATGCAATGATTGCACAGAATGATGATAAAAAAATTAAATTATATGAATTACAAGAAGGAGAATTTGATAGAACATTAAAACAAAAAGGATTTTTATATATATTTGATAAAAGTAAATTTATTAAATCTAACCTAGGCAATCTTACAACTGAATATATATCAGAAAAAATACAGAAACCTGTCGCAATTATCAATATAAATAATCCATTAAAATTATTAGAAAAATCAAAGAATGTTAAATTATATTATAAAAAATGTAAATTAGTTAAAAAATAATTATTTACATTTTTATATATTTTTGCGTATAAATTTGAAAATTTCCAGATAAATATATTAAATAATTTCCGAATAAATTGAAAAAAAATGATTTGAAATAATTATAAATATAATATTTATAATAATTTAATTAAATTATATAATGTCTAAAAGTTTATTGGGTCAATTTTATACAACAAATTATAAATATATTCTTTCAAATATGGCAATACCAAATAATGTAGATACAATAATAGAACCTTTTGTTGGCAACGGTGATTTACTAAAATTTATAAAAAATAAAAATAATTATAATATAGAAATATATGATATAGATCCAAAATTAGAAAATACAATAAAAAGAGATACATTAACAAATCCTCCAGATTATACAGATAAATTTATATTAACAAACCCGCCTTATTTAGCAAGAAATAAAAATAAAAATAAAGAGTTATATGATAAATATAAATGTAATGATTTATATAAATGTTTTATAGTAAATATAATATCAAATATATGTCAAGGTGGTATTATTATTATACCTCTAAACTTTTTATCTTCAATAAGAAAAAATGATATTGAATTAAGAAAAAATTTTTTAGAAAAATACACAATTAAAATTATTAATATTTTTGAAGAGCAAGTTTTCGATGATACTAGTTATGCTGTTTGTAGTATATATTTTATAAAAAAAAATAATAATGATAATAATAGTATTAAAATATTTATTTATCCTTCACAAAAAGAAATGAATATTAGATTAACTTCTGAAAATAATTATACTATTGGTGGGGAAATTTATAAACTTCCACAAAATTCAAAATATAAAATTCAAAGGGCTACAAAAAATACAAAAAAAAATATAACAAATATTTTACTAAAATGTATTGATGATAATATAAATAGCCAATTAGGATTTAAATTTGTAAGCAATGAAGAAAGATTTATCGATAATACTGAAAATTTATCAGCACGTAGTTATGCTACACTTGTTATTAATAAGTCTCTTACATTAGAAGAACAAGAAATTTTAGTTAATAAAATGAATAATTATATAAAAGAAAAAAGAGAAATATACAATTCTTTATTTCTGACTAATTATAGAGAAAATAATACAATTGCAAGAAAAAGAATTTCATTTGATTTAGCTTTTAGAATATGTAATTATATACTATCATCATCATAATATGTATCAATTATATATTGTTGTAATTCTATATGATTAAATATCATAATATTATTAACATATCTATATTTTTCTTTTAATCTTATCATTTTATGTAATAAATCTGTATCAATTAAAATTATTAATATTTCATTCGTATTGCATTTATAAGTTTTCCACCATTCAGCTAATGTATCCATTTCTTCAAATACATTATCTTGATGTCCCCCTGAACCATATGAAACTTTTGCCGCAATAAAACCATTCATTTTACCATTCATTTTACCATCAAATGATTTTAGACAAGAATCTTTTAATATAGAATTATCAATCATTTCTTTTTTTGATATAATTTCTCCATTTTTTGTTGGTCTTAATTCTGTTGCTGTTAAATTTGTAATATTTATACCATATTGTTTTGAAGTAATATTACAAGTTCTTAATTGTTCTGTTTCATCTTTACTTCCTTGTCTTGAAGCATTTTTAGATATTAATCTACTAATTGCTATACAAAACTTATCATCATCAATACATTTTTTGAAAAACTCTTCTTTTGTAAAATCTAAATCATGAAGAGTTCTTATAAATTCTTTATTATTAATATTTTCATTAAAAGTTTTAATATCGTTTGTTTTTATACTATAATATACTATTTTATTATTATTTTGTTGTCTAACATTTCGCAATTCTTTAAAATTTATTTGTATTGGTTTTGTAATCATACTCATTATTTTTTTGTGTAATTTATTGTGTATTTTTATAAAATATAATAATCATTTTTATATATTTTTGCGTATAAATTTCAAAATTTCCGGATAAATATATTAAATAATTTCCGAATAAATTGAAAAAAAGTTTTTTTTTTATTTTATTTTGAAAAAAAAAATAAAATATAGTTTTTTATTTTTTATAATTTTTTTTTTTATAACAAATATTTTTATAATTATTTTCCCCGCGCGCGGAAGTTTTTTACAATATTCCCAGAGTACTAGGAATTTAGTACATTTTGGAATCCTTACTGACCAGTAATAAATCCCAAATAGTTCTATTTTATGTATGATAATATTTCACACTTATAAAAATGACAAAAAATGGAATTTTTAATAATGCTAAAAATATTCCAAAAATATTCCAAAATTTTTTATTACCATAAAATTAGATATTTTTATAATGTTATAAGTTTAAATTATATCATAAAAATAGTTGAAAATTTATGAATTTTAAATATGGTGGCAATTGGTAAAAATTGGTTCAAAATGGAATATTACCAATGGAATCAAAAAAAAGAACTAAAAAATTGGTACATTTTGGAATCACAGTAAGAAAAAATTTTTTAGTATAAAATATATTTATTATTGATTATGATAATAAAAATAATAAAATCGTAAAAAAACCGATTTTCCCATTTTTAAATTAGTTCAAAATGGAATATTAAAACATATCTTTATAGTATAGATATAAATTTGTATATGCGTGTATGTTTTAGGTGTGGTTATCACTTTAATAAAGTATATAATTTTAATAAACATTTAAAGAAGGATAATAAGTGTAAACTTAAATATATAAAGATCTCTCGGAAAAAAATATTAAATGATTATGATAATTTGTATAATAAGTATTATGATAAATTAGTAGAATTAAAAAAAAATCATATTGATGATAATATAATAAAATGTATAAAATGTGGGAAGATATTTAAACATCGGTCGAATTGTAATGTTCATATGAAAAAACATTGTCCAATAATAAAGAAGGAAAATTTGATGGATGAATTTTTAAATACAAAATATAATTTATTAAAAATAGAATATGAGGAAAAGTTGGAGGAAAAGTTGGAGGAAAAGTTGGAGGAAAAGTTGGAGGAAGAGAGAATTAAGAATATTATAATTAAGGAAAGTTTAGAGAATAAGATTAAAGATTTGGAAACAAAATTAATACCTATACAAATAAATAATGGCCATATAGGCGATAATATTGGATATAATATAACAAATATAACTATTAATAATTTTGGCGAAGAAAAAATAAATATGACAGCAAAAGATTGCGAACAAATAATGTCTAATGAATTTAATATGATTGTTAAATTAATAGAATATATACATATAATCCCACCTGAAAACAGGAATGCTTTTATACCAAGTTTAAAAGAGAAATATGCGATGATATTAAAAGACCAAAAATGGGATTTGGTTGAGCGAAAAGAATTTATAAATAATTTAATAATTAACAAAAATATAATGTTAGAAAAAATGTTGGACGAATTCGGCGCGGAATTTACAAATGTGAATCCTAATAGATCAAGAAATGTTATAAATTATTGTAAAAATGACGAAGAAGAATATAAAAAAATTAAAATAACTGCAAATTTATTATTATTTAACAATAAAGATATTATTAGAGATACATTTGAAACAAAATATAATAAAAAAATACAAAATCGCTAATCACATTAATTAAGATTTCTTTCTAAGAAAGTATTTAAACATTCTAAACATTATGGTTAAATATAATGAAAACTGCGCTAATAAGTGTATCTGATAAAACTAATATTACATCAATTGCGAATTATCTTCTTAAAAATAATTTTAGAATTTTATCATCAGGTGGAACATATAAAAAATTAATTTCAGAATTTAAAAATGTCGGCGATTTTAATAAAAATATTATCGATATAGCTACATATATAGATCATCCGGAAATTTTAAATGGTCGTGTAAAAACTCTTCATCCTAAAATTCATGGAGGTATTTTAGCAAAAAGAAATAATACCGAACATCTAAATGAATTAAATTTACATAATATTTATAAAATTGATATTGTTATTGTTAAATTATACCCATTTAAAGAAGTATGTAATAATTCGCAATATACAAATGATGATATTATTGAAAATATTGATATTGGTGGCCATACATTAATTAGAGCATCGGCAAAAAATTATAAAGATGTTTTAGTAATTACTGATATAAATGATTATAATGATGTTATTGATAATTATAATAATTTCACAATAAAAGAAAGACGTTATTATGCGACAAAAGCATTTAAATATATTACTATTTATGATGCGTATATTAATAATTATTTTCAAGATATTGAAAATATAAATAATATGGGTGAAAGATGCCCTGATGTGTTAGTTTCGGTCTATGAAAAAAAGCATCAATTAAAATATGGTGTAAATCCTCAACAAAAGTCAGCAGCACTATATAAAAATATATCTGTTAAATATGATTATCCGTTCACTATTTTAAATGGCAATCCGGGATATATTAATGTTTTAGATGCGATTTACTCTTGGAATTTAGTGGAGGAATTGGATAAAACTCTTGGATTACCCGCGGCAGTATCTTTTAAACATAATAGTCCAGCTGGTGCGGCTATTTATTCGCCATTAGATGAAAAAATGCGCAAAGTTTATAATATTAGTCCAGATAAAGAATTATCTCAAACTTCTATTGCATTTATTAAGGCGCGGAATGCGGATCCAATGTGTTCTTATGGTGATTTTATTGCCATTAGTGGAACAGTGTTTGAAGATACTGCGAAATTAATTAGTGCGGAAGTTAGTGATGGTATTATCGCAATAGATTATATGGATGATGCATTGGAAATTTTAAGGAAAAAGAAGGGTGGTAATTATATTATTTTAAAAGCAAATGGTGTTTTTCATAATAATCGTGAGATTAAAGAACTCCACGGCATAACATTATTACAAGATAGAAATACAGCCATCACAGGGCGGAATAATTTAAATAATATTCCAACTAAAAATAATATATTACCAGAGGATAAAAAACGTGATATGATTTTAGCGAATACTACACTAAAATATACTCAATCTAATTCTGTAGCATATGTCTATAATGGACAATGTATTGGAATTGGTGCTGGTCAACAGAGTCGCATTGATTGTGTTAAATTAGCTAAACGGAAGGTAGAAACTTGGTATCTTAGACAGCATCCTAAGTGTATAGCATTGTTTGACAAGTTTAAAAAGGGTGTTAAGAGACAGGAAAAAGTTAATGCTATAGTTCGTTATATAGAGGGAGATTTTACAACGCATGAATATCAAAATTGGTCTGAATTATTCAGTGAAAATATAGATGATTTAACGACTGAAGATAAAGCAAATTTTTTGAAAACCTTAGATGGTGTATCATTGGCTTCAGATGCGTTCTTTCCATTTAGAGACAATATAGATATTGCTTCACAGATTGGTGTAAAATATATTTTACAACCAGGTGGTAGTATAGCGGATAGTACTGTTATCGAAGCAGCGAATGAGTATGGCATGACAATGGCAATGACGGGAGCAGAGATGCGTATGTTTTTACATTAATTTATAATTTTATATACTTTCATAAAGAGAATATACTCTTTGTACTTTTTCCAATAATTGTTCTCTCTCTTTTTCCGAAAATTGTTCTGTCTGCAATTCTTCCCTATTTGTATAAATATAAACAATATCGATACAAATTTCCTTTATTTCTTTAAAACAGGTTAAATAGTGTTCATAATTTTCTTCATGATTATACCTCTCTCCATATTGTAGACAATAAAGTGTATCAAATGCCTTTCGATAAAGATTCCGAATAATATCTTTATATGAATACTCCTCATTTCCCCCTATACTGGTATTGGTAAGTTTACGATTTAATCTATCAAGCCGCACCCATAGATCGTACATGAAGAACGAAGTTTTAAAATCATCGTAATCATCGTAATCATCGTAATCATTGTCATCATTGTAATCATTGTAATCATAGTCATCATAGTCATCATAGTCATCATCGTCATCATAACCAATATTTAGGGTATGAAACTGTTCTTCAGTAAGTGGATATATATTATTTTCATAGTTCCAAAAGAAAAGTGATGTAAAAGAATATAATGAGTAATGGTTATATATTTCATTCTTCTTAAAATTAATTGTACCAATAATTTCAACAATAATGTTAAACAATTCTTCTGGAACAATGTATGTATCTTTCAATTTACACAAATATTCAAAAAGTTTCTGTGTTGTTTTAATAATTTTTTTTTCTACACTTTCATTCGATTCATCTTTATATAATTCAACAATACCCAATAATAGGGCCTTGTATAACTCCATTACTTCTTCTCTCTCAAAAACGTTTGGGGGTGGTTGCTGAACTTTCCCCAAGCCTGATTTGTTCTTTTTATCGTTGGCAGCCATAATTAGCTGTCTGTGTGTGTGAATAAAGGGGTTGTTGAAAGGATGCGTTGAAGCTTGTTCTTAATTTTTGTTCTAATTATTAAAAATATAAATTCGATTTTTTATAATATGTTTTTACATTAATTTAAGATTTTTGAGTAAGTTGTTTCTTAAGATAACCAATCTTCCCACATGCTTTTATGAGGTAGTTGTTCCACAAGATTTTCCAATTCTTGCACTTTTTCCCAAAAATCTCTTGAATAATCTTCTTTAAAATTTTCTTGAATAAAAACAATCTCAATAGATAATTCTTTTGCTTGAATCAAAATGTTTAAATAATTTTCACGATTTTCTACTTCTTTACCGATGTCCGTATAATCATACAAAAATAACAGATAAAATATACCTTGACAAATGAGCATAATACTATCGTTAAAAAGTCTATTATCAGTATCTTCTCCATAATCTAGCAGTTTATCGATATTTTCCACTAAATTATTCACTTCATCATTGATTCTTGATAATATTTTGGGGTCCATCAAATTATCCGATGTATGTTTTGTTTTACTAATTAATGAATATTCTTTCACATTATCAAAAGATGCTATACCAGTACCTTGAAACCAATATAAAAGTTTCAGACAATACTCATCATTAATATATGGATGTTCAGAATGGTGGATCAGAATAGGAATAAGAATTTCTAAGAGTTTACTAACATCGTATTCTTTCTGAATCTTACACAGATGGTTAAAAAGACGTTTTTTATTAGAATGCATAATGTCTCCTAACTCAGCTCTTTCCCAACAGTTATCACTACAACTTTGTTTAAATAATGCATCAAGATATCCTACAACGCAAGTAATTATTATGAAATCCATCCCATCCGGACCAATTAATGGCTTTAGGGTGTCTTTTCCCACGAAACTACAATCAAACACGGTGGTTGGTTGATAAACTTTCCCCAAGCGTGGGGTTTCTTTGGTTTCTTTGTTTTCTTTGTTTTCTTTGGTAGCAGCCATAATTAGCTGTGTGTGTGTGTGTGGATAAAGGGGTTGTTGCAAGGATGCGTTGAAGCTTGTTCTTAATTTTTGTTCTAATTATTAAAAATATAAATTCGATTTTTTTATAAGATATATCTTCTATTCTATGACGCATACGTTGCGTCTAAATTTTCTAATGTTGATGTATAATCTTTATTAATTAACTTGAATAGGTCTACAATATGCTGAGCATTTTCTCTGTTTTTACTACCATATGATAGAGTACCATATACCGATATTATTAAACCAATTATATCAGTGTTGGCATTATTATGAATAGCATTCAATATATTTTTAATATTTCTCTCATCTTTATATGGTAATTTTAACAAATAATCAATGATATTGCGGTCATATGTATTATATACATCAAAATCATCAATATCAATGGCGCTATGTAATGAAATTAGTAAATATTGATATAATTTACATAATTCATTTTGTTCGGAAATTTTCTGTTCTAATTCCTCCTTTAAATTTTTGATGATGGTAAATTGTATATCTTTATTCATATTTTGATATATTAAATCCTTTTTAATTTATAAATATTCAATTTTTCTAACCAATGTGTTTTTCAATTTTAACATCTATTTCTATCATATGTTGAGATATGATATAAATAAATAAAATGATTAATATTGCAATAAATAATAATGTTAAAATAAACATAGTACAAATACAAGTATTAAATATAACCTTACATTTACTTATATTTTTAACCGGTTTGTATTCAACATATTCTTCTACATCAAATTCTTCCATTTTTATAATTATATTCTAAATAATATTATAATTATATTCATTTTTTATATATATCTTTCGCCAGAATATAAACAATTAATTTATAAAAATTGATTATATGTATTATATTTAATTTTATATATATATATATAAATGTATTCTATACACGGGCAAGTTTCGAAAATACACTTTCTATTTTAGAAAATGGATATATTATACCGAGTAAAAATCCAATGATGATTGATGAATCAATTAAACAAATATTTACACAAATAATTTATAGAGATATTCCAAATGAATCTATTCAAAAACCACAT
>Ga0233415_10000475_pt1 | contig 18799 bp, 11 predicted proteins | sample Na_anoxic_12_MG_FD_188631 | JGI IMG/M metagenome (GOLD analysis project Ga0233415, IMG submission 188631) | Seawater microbial communities from Saanich Inlet, British Columbia, Canada - Na_anoxic_12_MG | ecosystem: Environmental > Aquatic > Marine > Inlet | place: Canada: British Columbia... | reverse complement strand
ACTAAAACATTATCTTGAGGATGGTGCGAAACAAGGAAAGAGCCCCCATCCATTGTTTGATACATCGTACTACCTAAAACAAAACCCGGATGTTTTGGAGGCAGAGGTGAATCCCCTGGTTCATTATATTGAAAGTGGTGCTAGGGAAGGCAGGGATCCACACCCGTTATTTAATTCTATGTATTATCGTGAACAAAATCCGGATATCGTAGAGGCAACGATAAACCCACTAAAACATTATCTTGAGGATGGTGCGAAACAAGGAAAGAGCCCCCATCCATTGTTTGATACATCGTACTACCTAAAACAAAACCCGGATGTTTTGGAGGCAGAGGTGAATCCCCTGGTTCATTATCTATGCAAAGGCTGGAGTGAAGGCCGCAAGCCAAATCCCTTTTTTGATCCTCTCTTTTATCTTCATAAGTATCCAGAGGTTGCTGAAAGCAATGTGGAGCCCCTTGGTCATTATATTAGAGAGGGATGGCACAAGGGATATGCTCCATCTTTTCATTTTTTACCTGATTATTATTTACGACAAACTCCAATTATCACAGAAGCTGTTGGGAATCCTTTGCTTCATTATCTGCATCATGGACATTATGATGACAGGAAACCTTCGCCCTATTTTGATCCAGCTTATTATCGTCATATCTATCCGGATGTTGCTCAGTGTGGGATGCATCCCCATTATCATTACTTAACAATCGGCTTTCGTGAAGAAAGATGGCCCAGCCCTTTTTTTGATGTAGCTTGGTACCTGGATAGAACACCGGCACTGCGCACTATGTCTGTAGAACCTGTGGCGCATTATATGGAATTTGGAACAGTGGAGGGGAAAAGTCCTTTACCCCTGTTTGATTCCCTATACTATCGGGAACATAATTCGGATATTGAAGATGTGGATGATCTATTTCTTCATTATCTTACCATTGGAATTGCTGAAAACAGACGTCCCAGCAGGTGGTTTGACCCTGAGTTTTATTGGACTGCTTGCCCTGATACTGTTGGCATAGGTCTGTCCCCTTTGGAACATTATCTGCAAAAGGGAATTCATGAACAACGCTATCCTGAAGCTCGAGTACAGGATCTACCCCGAAAACCTCTGATCTCCATTGTCGTTCCTGTGTACAATGTGGAGGAACATTATCTCAATAACTGCATCCGTTCAGTGTTGTATCAGGCGTACCCTCATTGGGAACTTTGTCTCGCTGATGATGACAGTACCCACCCGCATGTCCGGCCGGTTCTTAAAAAGTGGGCCAAAAGAGACAGGCGGATAAAAGTTACTTTTCTGGAGAAAAATTATGGAATATCCATAGCAACCAACGCGGCAGCCACCCTTGCCACCGGAGAGTATATTGCTTTTCTTGATAATGATGATGAACTGACCGTGGATTGCCTTTATCAGGTGATCAAGGTTATCGGTGAGACCAGGGCTGACCTGCTCTATACCGATGAGGATCTGATCGGGGCCGATGGAAACAGGTTCAGTGTTTTTTACAAGCCCGGATTTAACTCGGAACTGTTATTATCTCACAACTATATCAACCATTTGGTGGTGACAACTAAAAGATTGTTTGATGCTGTGGGTGGGTTTGTTCCTGAATATGATGGGGCCCAGGATTATGATCTTGTTTTGAAGCTTAGTGAAAAGGCGCAAAGGGTCGTCCATATCCCGCAGGTACTTTATCATTGGCGGGCATCGGAGACCTCAAGCAGTATTAATCACGGAAAGAAAACCTATGCCGATGAAGCAGGACGGAATGCCTTGATTGCTACCATGGAAAGAAGAGGTGTTGAGGCGGAGGTCCGTTCAGCGGACTGGAAATTCTATTATCGGGTGCAGCGGAAATTGCGAATTAGGCCGTTTGTCTCCATCCTGGTACATTGGAATGATGATCCTGCCGGTGCTGTTGCCTGGCTTCGTTTTTTGCTTGCTTCCACCAGTTATGATCGATTCGAGATACGCTTGATGATGTGTGCAACAGCAGACAGGGAGGGCGCTTATTGTCAGACCGTGGCCGGACTTGGAGATAATATCTTTTGTCTGCATGTGGAGGAAGGTGAGAACCGGGCAGCATTATATAATCTCGCTGCACGGCAGAGCCAAGGAGAGTACCTCGTCTTTCTTGATTGTAGTGTAACAATTCGCTCCGGCGATTGGCTTGAATTGCTTCTTGCCCAAGCGCAGGAACAGGGAACTGGTGCAGTTGGTTGTTGTGTGAGTGGTATCCAAGGAGGCGAAGAAGAAATTGAAACACTTCCTAATATCAATGATGATTCACCATGGTATTATTTTAATTTTTTGCAGAAATGTTCTATTCATATGAATGGACTTCAATGGTCACAAAATATACTGGCAGTTCCCTGGGAGCTGTGCATGGTGTCAAAAGAACTCTTTGACGTATGTAACGGTTTTGATGATAAAAAATTGTCCTCCCTGTTTTGGAGTGTGGATTTTTGTCTGCGATTGCGCGAACATGGATACGAAAACGTATATGTTTCCCTTGAGATCGCTGAGAGGACGGAGAAGAAAAAAATGGCTGATAGGAGCGAGAAAAAGAAGTGGGGCCAGGAGCGAAGCGTGTTTCAGGAACGTTGGCGAAAACGTTTACTGGAAGGTGATGTTTATTACAATCTGGGCGTACTGGATAATAAGCAGGTTTCTGTCGATGACTTTTTGAAATGGTATGCCGGCGTTTAGCGCTTCTTATATTTGACTCGTGGAAATGAATTTCCTCTACTAATTGAAATAAATTTTTTATTCAAGATGCTCGCAAAGAGTGTCTCGTGGAAGGAAACCTTTATTAAGGAGTAACATAATGTTTTTATTAGGTAAATCACGCTCCATGGTCTCTGTTATTATCCCGGCATATAATCATGAGCAGTTTATTGGAGCAGCGGTAGAGAGTGTTCTTGGTCAGTCCTGGACGGATCTTGAATTACTGGTTATTGATGATGGCTCAACCGATAGGACAGGGGAGATCGTTAAAAGCTATGATGACCGGAGATTAACATATATCTATCAGGAAAACCAAGATGCCTATAACACGATAAACCGCGGTCTTAATATGGCCAAAGGGAATTATATCTCCATTCTTAACTCAGATGACGTCTATCCTCATAACCGCTTGGAGCGCTTGCTGAGTATACTTAAAAAGACTAAAACTGCATGTATCTTTACTGATATTCAGCCAATTGATGAGAGAGGGGAGGAAATTCTGGATCCCGGTTTCTGGTGGCACCTCTGGTACACGAAAAACCGTGATTTTTATAAACAATGTGGAGATATTTATACGGCATTTTTAAAAGCTAATTTGATGGTAACCACATCAAATCTGTTTTTGCGAAGGAATGTAATAAAAAAGGTTGGTGATTTTTGCTCCCTTCGTTATCTTCATGATTACGATTATATTTTCAGAATAATGCTGAATTTTCCTGGTCAAGTTAAATATCTGGATGAGGAGAAGTTGTTATATTACCGGCTCCATGGTGGCAATACGCTTGGCGAAGCTGCTATAGTCGGGAGAGAGCAGGACAAGAGCGTTATACGAAAATATATGCTGGAAAAAATCCCAGATGATCTTAAACCGATTGTTTCGACCGGTGTGGATCGATTGGTGGAACTTGAAAATGAGCTCTTTACTGTCCATGCGGAAATGGAAAAGAATGCCGAGTAAAATGAGCTTGAAAAAATTTTACCATCTTAAAACCTTGATCCGTTATGCTGATCGCATAGTCAAGGATTATGATACCGTCTCTTTTGACCAGTTTGATACACTTTTTATTCGGCGAATGCATGAACCGGATATGGTAAAACCCGCAGTCGCTCGATTTATCGCGCAAAAGGCCTCCACCTTTGGGTATCATTGGACCTGGGAAGGAGTGCAGTCGCTTCGTGATAAATATGAAAACGAACAGCGCGCAGAGACAGGTAAAAAATTTGAAGACCAAGAAGCCTGTTATCCTGATTATATGCATAAGGTCCTGGCGCAGATATTTAAAGATAAAAAGACGGGTGATCTTTTAGAAGAGGTGACCAACTACGAACTCAAAATTGAAAAGGCCCTGATTGTTCCCCGTGCTGATTTGGTGGCATGGATAAAAAAAATATATTCTCAAGGAAAAAAGATTCTGATCGTATCGGATATCTATCTACCATCAAGCCATCTTAAGCGGCTAATGGATCATTTCGAACTCATGTCCTTTGTCACCGACGTAGTGTCCTCAGCGGATACATTTTTAGCAAAGGCGTCCGGTAAGGCATTCCCGATGCTTGCGAAAAAATATTCGCTGAATGTGGATCGCTGGCTGCATATTGGGGATAATCCAATATCGGATGGTCTACGCCCCTCTGAATTCGGAATTCGAGCTCTTGTTTTGAAGGACGTCTCTGAGATAAGGCGAAAGACAATTGCTCGAATGTACACGGTTTTTTCAAATAGGCGTATTTACTGGAAAGGAAGGTTGCTTCAGCAGTTAATGCTTCCACTTGAAGATGAGAATTTGCAGCGTTCTCCTCTTTATGTTGAAGGATATAATTTCCTGGCCCCACTCGTTGGAGCATTTGTGCAGAAGATTGCAGAGAAAACACAGAAACTAGGAATATCAAGAATCTACTTCATGTCTCGCGAGGGATGGACATTTAAACAATTCTGGGAGCGAGCAACCCCTTTCATGTCTCTGGACAGTTTCCTTCCAGATGTTAGCTATCTGTATGTTAGTCGGATGGCGCTTGCTGGAGCAAGCTGCGCGTATCAGGGACTGTCCCTGACAAAAACAAATATCGTTTTCCAGGCTCCAGGTAACCGGGATATACGGGACTTATGTCGTATATTTGGCCTTGATATCATTCACCTTATACCCTTTATGAAACGATACGGGTTGCGCGAGGATGATATCTTGAGTGCTCTCTATTCTGGTTGGGATAATAAAACACATTACAAATTTATATATTTGATTGAAGATCAGGATTTTCAGGCCGAGGTCAAACGACAGACCATGCCCTATAATGAAGCACTACAGCGCTATCTTGAACAGGAGCATTTCTTCGATATACCTGAGGTGGCTTTAGTTGATATCGGGTGGACAGGAACAATACAGCGTTTTCTTTATGATGCAATCAAACATCGCGATGACAAACCCCATTTTCACGGTTTCCTTTTTACAGCAAGTCGGGGTGTGCCGTATCCAACCACAACTGATAATTATATAGAGGGTTTGATTTATGACCGTGACCGATTTGATTTTGCGAGTAGTTCGATTATGTACACCCGCGATTTTCTTGAAGAAGCATTTCGGGCTCCACATCCAGGGCTGGATAAGTATAAACTGGTAGACGATGGGTATGAACTGATTTTTCGAGATGAGAATGATGCGCATGGTCAGGCGGAGTTAATCCAAAATGAGTACTTTGCTCCGCTTCAGCAGGGAATATTAGATGCGGCAAGCCGGTTTGGTGCTGCATCGGCTGTTCTGGGCTTCACAGTCGAGCAATTAAAACCATGGCTACGATATCTTTTGGTCAGCAAACTCGCTTTTCCAAAGGTAAAAGAAGTAAGAATAATAAGACATAAGTCCCATATGGATGATTTTCATGGAAAACATAAGCCACCCAAAAAATTTATTAAGTCTCAGAAACATTTATGGGATTACTCTATCCTGGCGTTACGATGGATCCCTTGGCTCAGAATGAAGTACTATATATATAAAAACCGCAGTGTGTGAAGAAACAAAACCTTTTGTTGATATGTGCTTTGTAACGAATAAACGTTTTGATATTTCCGGTGAAGAGGTCTCCCGGGTGGGCAAACATTGTGTAATTTCAAAGTTTGCCAGATATGAGGATTTTGGCGGCGGACCTGGTTTAAAATATCTGTTGATTGTTTTCTTTTTGCACTATTTAGGGCGATTATCAGGTTGGATGCTTATCTGTTTTGAAAAGCAGATAAGAACGCTTCTTAGCTTTGTTAAACGTCGCAGGATATTATAAATAAAGCTTATGAAGTCCATCTTCCTTGCTCAGGCCCCCTTTTGGGATTCATTCAATGCTTCGCTAATCCCCAAATATATACTCTAATGGCCTAAGACTTGTCCGCCATAGGTCATGCTGGCAAGTTTGGAGATTTTCACAGTCAGGATTTTGGGAATTTATCACCAAAAGAAATGGAAGAGCTTACTGGATATTGGAGTTTCTTATTACAATTCCTACATGAATTTAATGAGAGAATTTCAACCGTGAACCGTGAACGGTGAACCCGACAACCTTAGTAGTTGCTATTATGATTAATATACACAAAAAAAATGGATATAAGCCCAGCATTTTCGAAGATTCATTTTTTGAAAGAAATGGATTACGTATCTTACTTTTCCTCATAGTTTGTATCGGTGTATTTGCCTACCGGGAGTATCTTTTTTTTGAAAGAGCCTACATTTTCACACGGTTTTGTTCAGATACACTCACTCAGTCCTTTCCTGAGTTATTTTTCCGTTCGGAGAAAATTTTATCAGGTGAGCTCCCATTTTGGTCTTTTCAGTTCGAATTGGGCATGAATATTTTCAGGTTAATGGCTAACCACAACCCGTTTGATATTTTAGTTATATTGTTTGGGAAGAATAACATACCCTATATACTTCCATACGTGGCTATGCTCAAATTAGTTATTGCAGGACTATTTTTTTTCGGATTTTTGAGGATGCTAAGGATTACTGGTCATGCTGCTATCATTGGTTCTTTGATGTTTACGTTTAGTGGATATATGGTGGTGAATGGTCACTGGTATCATTATCAAAATTATGCTGTGTTTGCCGCCCTTATGCTGTTTCTTTTTGAGCGGTGGTTTCAGAATGGAAAATGGTTGTTGTTTGTTCTTGCTCTTGGCCTTGCTTGCTTGAAGACTGTACTTCAACTATATCAATTTGCTTTCTTTTTGATCGTTTATGGGATGTTTCGCATTATTATGGAATATGGCTATAAAAGAAAAGAAACGATTCTCTTTTTTATAAAGTTTGCTTTTCTATATACTATTGGCATAGGGATAGGCTCATTTTTTATACTTCCTGAAGCATTCTATGTTGCCAGTTCAGCGAGAGGGGGGGGTGCATTTGTAGATTTCTCTGTAGTGGATTGGATAACGAGGTTTTTTAGTACTTCCAGTCCATGGGTTTATGCAAAAACAACAGTATTCTGCAGGTTTTTCTCCAATGATCTTCTTGGGTCCTGGGAATATTTTAGAGGGCACAACTATCTTGAATCCCCCGCTAGTTATATTGGGCTTATCGGATTGATTGTAATACCATCATTATTCACTCTTGGCAAAAGCAGAGAAAAGGTCGCATTTTTTTTCATTCTTGGGGTCTGCATACTGTATTTCGTTTTTCCTGTTGTTCGAATAATCGGAAACGCATTCGTTAGCCCAACATACAAGCACACGATCATGTATATTTCGATACTTCTTGTCATTTTAGCCTCATATTCACTCAATAGACTATTCTCGAAGACTGGCGAGGAAAAACAGGTGATTTTTATAACCGTTTCATTCATCGCTGCTGTATTGTTAGTTTGGAGGATATCATTTGGTGTGTTGGACATCAATGTTATAGATGATGAGGTTTTTTTCAGAATAATTATATTTTTAATAGTTTACGGAGTTTCCTTTTTTCTATTATTTCGCTTGGGTCTTAAGCGCTCTATGAAGTTTATTATATTGGTCATTGTGGTAATTGAATTAGCATTATTTTCCCGTACCACAGTTGGGCGAGGTATTAGATGGAGTCTTGACCCAGAATTCATTAAAAGAGGAGAGTTTTATTTTCAAAAAGGCACGTTGAGGGCCCTTGAATACATTAAATCAATTGATAATGGGTTTTACCGTATTGAAGGATTTGAGCGCTCTCGCAACGCTGCAGTGGTGCAGGATTGTTATGGCACAAGTGGATATTTAGGGTTTTGCAGACCTGGAATAGTGGATTTCCATGAAACGATGCGGCTCTCAAGGAAATCACCTCGCCTTGCATCGTATAGAGATGGTTTGGACATGCGAAACCGCCTACACACGTTACTGAGCGTTAAATACTATTTAACTTGCAACAGAGATACTATTCCTCCCGAATATGTCTATTTGAAATCATTCGGTAATACACATGTATTTATGAATAAGTACAGTCTTCCTTTGGGTTTTAGCTACAAAGCATATATTGATCGTCCGACGTTTAATTCGCTACCGGTTAACATTAAGGATGCAGTTCTTATTAAGTCATTTGTTTCAGATACTACCTATCTCAATCTCAAGATGGTTGACGATCCACGAATAGATAATATACAGAAAATAAGATTGTCTGAAAGTATGATTACTACTTATAACATGCGAATTCTCGCCGGTACTATTCCAAATGCGATAGAATATATCTCCACGAATAATGACCCACAGATTATAGTCGATCTAACGCATGTACCGATTAATGATGGAGTGAGAATAAGGATTGATGTGGAAAGCGCAGGCAATAGTTTTGGACAAATTTTTTGGAGAGGTGATAAATTTTGTGAAGAGAAATCAAAGAAATTTAGAATAAAGCCTGGAAGAAAAGAATATGTGGTGATGATTGATGAGCATGATATTTCATCAATACGGCTTGATGTTGGTAAAAAGGCGGGTAAGCATTTCACAATACATAATATCAGGTTATCTAATATTTCCTTTTCAGTATCTAAATCTAAGTGGGATACTTTTCCTGGTGATGTAGGTAAACTCCAGCAAGAAAAGTTCACAATAACAGATTTTCAGGAAGATCATATATACGGCAACATTACTTTGGAAAAAGATGAAATGGTTTTCTTTGGCATACCGTATGATAAAGGTTGGAGAGTCAGGGTTAATGGCAAAAGTGTTGAGCCTGAAAAGATAAACATAGGATTTATGGGCATACCATTAAAGGAGGGCTTTCATAGTATTGAATTGAAATATGTACCGCCTTATTTCTATGCTGGTATTATTGTATCGATAATCAGCCTGATATTTACTTGTTTCTTTTACTACAAAAAACCATTTATTATTGCTTTTAGAAATAATAGGACCGAATAAGTGAATGCATTCAATTTATTATCTTGACAATAGATTTTGAGGGCTTTTGAAAATACGTAAATCTTTAGTCGAGAATATTTTTGGTTGATTAATTATGAAGATTTTAATGATAGCGCCGCAGCCTTTTTTTACCCCTCGTGGAACCCCTTTTAGTGTCTTATATCGTTTGCATGCGCTATCAGAATTGGGGCATTCAATCGATCTGGTAACATATCATCTTGGGCAAAACATTACCATTAAAAATGTTACGATTCATAGAATACCGAATATTCCTTTTGTGAGAAATATAGATGTGGGCCCTTCAAAAAAGAAAGTGCTGCTCGATATTTTCATTATTTTAAAGTCACTTAGACTATTAATTCAGAAGGACTATGATGTGATTCATTCCCATGAAGAGGCCGGTTTTTTTTCAACCTGGCTATCTAAAATGTTTGATGTAAAGCACCTGTATGATATGCATTCGTCTTTACCTCAGCAATTAGATAATTTTCGATTTACCAAATCCAAGTTCATTGTTAACTTATTTAAAAAACTTGAAAAGAAAACTATACGAGATGCAGATGCAGTCATTACAATTTGTCCAGAGCTTTTTAATTATGTAAAAGAGATGTTTCCAGATAAAAACCATGTACTTATTGAAAATGTAGTTGAAAATGAGTTGGTTTTAGGAAGTGATATAGAGACATCGTTGGACATCTCACATCAATATAATTCGAACAAAAACCTTAAGGTATTGTATACAGGGACTTTTGAGCCTTATCAAGGCCTTGATTTATTGATCAAATCAGCAAAAAGAGTAATTGAGTGTTATAAAAACGTTTCGTTTATTCTTGTCGGAGGAAACCAGAAACAAGTTGATGAATACAAAAAGATAGTTAATAAAAACCATTTGAGTGAAAATTTTGTCTTTACTGGGCAGGTCTGGCCGAATCTTTTACAAAAATTCATCGATTTGGCAGATATTTTGGTATCACCACGTATTCAAGGAAATAATACTCCATTGAAAATATATTCCTATTTGAGATCAGGAAAACCTATTGTTGCAACAAATCATCCAACTCATACCCAGGTATTAAACAATAGTGTTGCTATTTTAACAGAATGTACGCCTGAGTCATTTGCTGAAGGGATCAGCAGGCTTATTGGGAACAAGGACTTAATGGAAGAGATCTCGAGAAATGCTAAAAAGCTGGCAGAAGAGAAGTATAGCTATGAAATATATATCTCCAGAATGAAAAGCATTTACGAAGATGTTGAAAAAAGGATTTATTCGAGGACATAAGATATATGTGTGGTATTTGTGGCATTGTAAATTTATATCAAGAACATCCTGTGGAATACAGTGACCTTAAAAGGATGTGTGATGTCATGATCCATCGAGGGCCTGATGATGAAGGAATAAAACTTGATGGTAATGTTGGAATCGGAATGCGGCGTTTAAGTATTATCGATTTGGTTACAGGACATCAACCTATCGCAAATGAGGATGGGTCTATATGGATTGTATGTAATGGGGAGATTTATAACCACCTTTTATTGCGAAATGACCTTGAAAAAAGAGGGCACATTTTTAAGACGAACTCAGATGTTGAATCGATATTACATGCATATGAGGAGTATGGTGAAGAATGTCCTCAAAAGCTGAATGGAATGTTTGCATTCATTATTTGGGATAAGAACAAAAACCTTTTTTTGTTAGCTAGAGATAGAATCGGGATCAAGCCGCTTTATTATTACTTAGATAAAAAGCGGTTTGTTTGTGCTTCTGAGCTTAAATCTATTTTACAGGTTGATAACATTCAACAGAGAGTTGATCTTCAAGCAATTGACAATTTTTTAACGTTTGAATATATTCCAGCGCCTTTAACTATCTTCAAAGATATTAAAAAATTGCTGCCAGGCCATACGCTTATTTTCAGAAATGGCAATATTGAGATTAAACGATATTGGAATATCACGTATAAAGCCGGTGAATCAACTGAATATGAGACAAGGCAAAATATCCGGGAATTACTTCAAGACTCAGTTAGAATTCGACTCATGAGTGATGTACCCTTAGGAGTATTTTTAAGTGGTGGAACTGATTCCAGCATTATTGTAGCTCTGATGGCTCAGGCGATGGACCAGCCAGTGAAAACATTTTCCATCGGCTTTGAAGATTCGACATATAATGAATTGAAGTATGCCAGAATAATAGCAAAAAAATTCAATACAGAACATCATGAATTTATTATAAAGCCCGATGCTGTCAAGCTAACAGAAAACCTCGTTGGCTTTTTAGATGAACCATTAGGAGATTTTTCTATCTTTCCGACGTATCTGGTTTCAAAAATGGCACGGGAGTATGTAACTGTAGTTCTTTCAGGTGATGGGGGCGATGAATTGTTTGCAGGGTATGATACGTATATCGCAGATAAAATAGCTACCTATTATTGTAAATTACCAGGGTTCATCAAAAATGGTTTGATGATAAAAGTTTTGAATTTGATTCCACCCTCCTCAAAAAAGAAAGGATTAATTAATCGATCTAAGCGATTTATAGAAGGGACAAAGCTTCCAAAAAGTCTTCGACACGCACGATGGATGTCTTTTTTGCAACCTGAGGAAAAAGATTTATTGTATGCGGACATTATGAAAAGAAGTATTGCTAAGGAAGATCCCTATAAATTTATATACAATTATTTTAATGAAGCGTTTTTCAATAACGAGCAGGATGAATTAAATCAACAATTATATGTGGATTTAAAAACCTATTTAGTGGATAACATACTCGTGAAAGTTGACCGCATGAGCATGGCTACTTCATTAGAGGCAAGGGTTCCGTTTCTTGATTACCGGTTTATAGAACTGATATCATCTATCCCAGGAGATTTGAAATTAAAAGGGATAAAAACAAAGTGGATTTTAAAACAATCAATGCTGGATATTTTGCCCAAGGAGATTTTAGTCCGTGGTAAGGAGGGGTTTAGTATCCCGATAAAGAATTGGCTACAAAATGAACTAAAACCGATGATGATGGATATCCTTTCACCGGATAGGATTAAACGAGAGGGATATTTCAACTCTCAGTATATAGAAAGTTTGAAAAATGAGCATTTAAAAGGAATTGAGAACCATAGTCATCGTATATGGGCATTAATGATGTTTGAAATGTGGCAAGATAGATTTTTACATAATTAATGTGCTATGAGGCACTTTTTCCTCATTTTTACCATCTTTTTGATGGTAACACATCAACCTTGAGATACATGAATTTTTATCTATGGTGTTGGTATAACAAAAAACCAATCCCTGAGTAATCTCGCCTTTCTATCATGCCTGTGGAAACAGGAGTCTAGCAAATGCTATCCTCTATGAATCATTTCCCCATTTCTTAGGAATAACAATCAAGTTAAGGAAATTTAGCGTGAAATTTCAAATTTTTATACCCCCACAGGGATATGTTGCACAGCGTTGGTCCGAAGGGAGTTCAATGCCTTCATTGGGCATTCTATTTCTGGCAGCTGTATTGGAAAAAGCAGGAATTGAGGTTGAAGTCGTGCCTGCAGATATTATGAGATATACCTGGGAAGATATTTCTAAAAGGATAGCGGATTTTAAGCCTGATGTGGTGGGGGTTACAACATGCACAGAGAATCGCTTTGACAGTTTTAAACTTGTAAAAACAGCGAAAGAGGTAAACCCGAATATAATTACTGTTCTTGGCGGTCCGCACATATCTATGGTGAAAGAGGATACCTTGATCCATATAAAGGAAGTTGACATTCTGGTAATTGGTGAGGGGGAAGACACTATCGTTGAACTTTTAAGGGTATTGGAAGCAAAGGATGATCTTTCAAAAGTGAAGGGGCTCTATTACAAAAATGATAATCGAAAAGTAGTTTTTACAGGATTTAGAAAGAGAATTGAAAACCTTGATTCCTTACCGTTTCCTGCCAGACACCTCATACCAATGGAGAAATATAACTTTTATATTACAACAAGGGATGGAAAAAAAAGAAGAGCTCAAAATCTCATAACCTCAAGGGGATGTCCGTTTAATTGTTATTTTTGTTCAACGCCAGTAAATTGGGGTCGAAAAATGCGGGGTCATTCACCTGAAAGGGTTTTAGAGGAGATTGAACATCTCATTGATAGGTATGGGGCTGAATATATTTGGTTTTATGATGATACGTTAAATTACAATCCCACCCGTCTACATAAAATAATGGATATGATTATAGAGAGAAAATTAAATATAAAATTTACCAGCGAATTCCGTATAGATGTGGTAGATAAACCTTTACTCGAAAAGATGATGAGAGCAGGGCTTGAATTGGGTTCTTTTGGTATCGAGGCAGGCAATTCCAGAGTACGAAAGAATATTGTGAAGAAAAATTTCAATATTGAATTAGCATATCAGTTTTTAGAATGGTCAAAAGAATTTGATTTTATTCCAGGTCCGTTTCTTATTTTCTCACATTACACAGAGACATGGGAAGAGGCACAGGAAACCATAGAAGTAATGGAAACAGTTAAATCAATTAACCCTCAAGCCGATATCTCCACTGCAATTTTGCATGTTTATCCTGGCACACCCCTTGAGACCATTGCAAAAGAGGAGGGCATAATTCCTAATGATTTTTCATGGTCAAAGAAAGAAGATATGAAGCGAGTATACACCCTTCCTGCCGCTCAGGGACATGTTCCACTTTTTAAACATAAGCTAACTTGGTGGCAGATTGCTGATTTGGTTATGCGATGGTCTGCTGAGAATAAAAAAGGTATTTCTTTATCAAAGATCAAACAGTCAATCACATCTTTGACAAGTGCTAAAGGTATATTTATTAACGCTATTTTCTTTTTAGTGTTTTTGAAATACAAACTTATAAAATTATATAAAAGGATGGATTAATTTCAGTGTCAAAAATTCTTCGAAATGTGGAAAGAAGCGCTAATGAAAAGTATGATATAATCATTATAGGTGGAGGGATTTATGGGATAATGCTGGCGCTTGAATCTGGTTTTCGAAACAAACGCGCTCTGCTATTAGAAAGGGATGATTTCGGTGGAGCAACCACTTTTAATCATCTTCGGACGCTTCACGGCGGTTTACGTTATCTTCAATCCATGGGCTTGCGTCGTTTTTTTGAATCAGTACAAGAACGTAAGTGGTTTTTCATGCATTATCCTCAATTATCTGAGGTATTGCCATGCCTGATGCCGTTATACGGAAAAGGACTCCACCGCAACCCTATCCTCAAGGTTGCTCTTCTGATGAACGATTTTCTCTCATATAAGCGTAATACTTTCGTGATTCCGGAAAGATACTTATCGAGCGGGCAGGTTGTTTCAGCAGAGTCAACAAAAAAAATATTTCCCAATGTAGAATATGAAGGCCTGAAAGGGGGAGCCATCTGGTATGACGGAACGATGTCTGAACATCAGAGACTGGTCATTGAGATCTTACATTGGGCCTGTGAAATGGGAGCTACGGCATTAAATTATGTTAATGTTAATGGATTGCTTACACAAAATAATACTACCATTGGAGTCAAGGCAACAGAAGAATCTGGAAATAAAGTAGATTTTTTTGCTCCTGTAGTTATTAATGCTACTGGTCCCTGGAGTCGAGAAATTGCGAGGAGTTTTGACAGGGATTACCCAAGCCTGTTTGTTACACGTGTTCTCAACTGGAATATTCTTTTTAAAAAAAAGGCACTTTCAGACCATGCCATAGCAGTAACCCCGCTAAAGGGTGCTGGGCATACATATTTTATTCATAATTGGAAAAATCGGATGCTTGTGGGTACCGGAGAAGAGCTTATCACGGATTCACATTCAAATAATTTCCCTACAGAGCAACAGATACATTTATTTATTAAAGATTTAAATTTAGCTATTCCGGAATTGTCTTTAGGTATGGATGATATTGAACATATCTATTCCGGAATTCTGCCTGGCACAAGCAAAGGAAAACTGGCAAAACGAGAAGCTATTATCCGTCATAAGGATCATGGTGGGCCAAAGGGATTTTTCAGTTTGTCAGGAGTAAAATTTACAACATCAAGGCTTGTAGCTGAGAAGACACTAAATCTTATTTTTCCTGAAATTTTACCTAAAACACCTCAATTTCCAGCGCCATCCCAAGGAGACCAAAGAAATAGAGCAATTTACAATTATGACTGGATGCCTTCAGGTAATGATAAAAAATGGTTGCTCATATTAAAACAATTAATTGAAGATGAATCTGTGATACACCTTGATGATTTGCTATTCAGAAGAACCAGTCTTGGGGAAAATTCCCAGCGGGTATCAAAGATATTACCCCAGATTCGCAGCCTGTTTACATGGACTGATTTACGCTGGGAACGGGAAATTGATCGAATAATACATCATACCTCACCACAGGAAGAGAAGTAATATATGAGGCGGAAAAATCGATACAGTACTATGACACGAATGTTATTCAGTTATTGGCATAAGAATGTAGCACTCAATTATAATCCCATTCGACTTTGGATTGAGGCTACCAATTTTTGCAATTTAAAATGCAGTATGTGTCTTAATAGATCAATCAAAATTGAAGAAAAAGGATTTATGGAATTTGAGTTGTTTAAAAAAATAATAGATGAAGCAAAAGATTTTGTTTATAGCGTAAATCTTCATCACAGAGGTGAATCATTAATGCATAAGGATTTACCTGAGATGATTAAATATTGCAGGGATCATAAAATTTATTCACAGCTCCATACCAATGCTACTTTACTTACAGAAGATAAGGCTTATAAAATAATAACATCTGGTTTGAATTATATTTCTTTCTCCTTTGATGGGTACGATAAAAAATCGTATGAAAGCATTCGCATTGGAGCAAAGTTTGAGGAGACTTTGGGTAATATTACGACTTTTTTAAAGATGAAGGATCGATTAAAAAGTAAGACACCGTATTCTGTTTGTGAGATCATAGAATTTGAACAAAATAAAAGGCAAGATTATAGGCATTTACAAAATGAACTGTTATCACGAAAACTTGATAAATTTATTATAAAAAAACCACATAACTGGGCAGGCGCATACAAAATAAAATCAGATAACAAGGCCGTACATAAAAAGAGGAATACCTCTCATTCCTGCACCTTTCCCTGGTATGCACTTGTTATTCTCTGGGATGGAACGGTTGTTATTTGTCCGCAGGATTTTTTTGGGGAAAATAAAGTTGGAAATGTGAACCACGCACCTTTGAAAGAAATCTGGAATAGTCCATCAATGATTCAATATAGAAAGAAAATGAAGGAGAAGAAATATCAAGAGATTAAAACCTGCGAATATTGCGATAGATTACAGACTAAGCGTTTATTCGGAATTCCGACATCTCACCTGCATGCTTTTCTAAAAGAACATATTATCTGATGATGTATGGATTTAACCACTCATTAATTATAAATAAAATGGTTTTTAATAAAACAATTAGAAATTGTTGCATTGTCTTTCCTGTAATTGTTTTAATTTTGGTGAGTTTATGGATTTTTGGAACCAAGAGAAACCTGGAGGGATCGAGAAAATATGATCATTTGGTGATCTTATGTGCCGGAGATAGCCTGACTGCCGGCAGCTATCCTGAATGGTTGCAAAGGAAGTGTGATGAAAACAAGAGGAATGTGGTTGTTTTTAATAGAGGAATTAAGGGGCATACTTCAAGAGAATATTTAATGTATATGGAAAGTCAAAATATTTTGAAGGCATGTGATCCTGATATTATCTTATTACAGTTAGGAACTAATGATGTCAGGATTGATGCAGATAATACCCCTACGAATAAATTTGTTGAGAATATGAATTTAATTATACGAAAGATGACTGTATACCAAAATTCTAAGGGGAAGAAACCAAAGATCATAATTTCCACTATTCCGCCTATAAAAACGACTTGTTCCACTTTTAGTAAAGACTCCGTTAGAAGAGTGGAAGAAGAGATAAATCCTGCTATCGAACTATTAGCTGAGAAATGGAATCTATTTTTTGTAGATAATTTTAAATTATTTATAGATAATGCAGATTTGTTACCAGATATTCACCCGAATGAGAAGGGCTATCAGGCTATGGCGGGAAACTGGTTCAAGGTATTAGTTCCTGTAATTCATAATGAAAGTGGATAGGCAGTTTATAATTTTATTGTTATGCGTAAATGTATTAAAAATGAAAGTTAGGAAATGAAAATAATACACAAAAAGACATTTGCTTTTGTTTCTATTTTTATTCTTTCCATGGCGTTTGTTTTGGTATGGTATTTTAAGGATGAGAAAAAAAATCTTAATGCACAACCTAAAGAATCAAAAAAGTTGGGGATTGATCAAAAAATCAAATTTACTCAATTGCCTGGAAAGATTATTTTTCAGTCTGATAGAGATGGTGACGAAGAGATTTTTATCATGAATCCACAGGGTCAAGGACTAATCAAACTGACCGACAATAATGCCTTTGATGGATACCCTGTCTGGTCGAATGATGGAAACAAAATTGCTTTTGAGTCAAACCGGGGAGGTAATTTTCAAATTTATGTAATGGACCATGATGGGAAAAATAAAGTTAAAATTACAAATGGCTCTTTTGATAATAGATATCCATCCTGGTCTCCAGATGGAAAAAAGATAGCCTATCAATCAAAAAGAAACAAGGGGTTGGAGATTTATGTTATGGATTTAGAAAAGAAGAAAGAAATGATGTTAACCGATGCCTGGTATAGGAGTGCCCTTCCAAATTGGTCTCCTGATGGCAAAAAAATTACATTTACTGCAAATAAGTTGGGCTGGGGTATATATGTGATGAACAGAGATGGTTCAGATATTCGGGCTTTAGATACTAAAGGAGGCAGTTGCCGGTCTCATTGGTCACCAGACGGCAGGAAAATTGCCTACGTTTCGCAAAAAGCCGACAAAAAAGGAGATATATGGATTGTGAACCAGGATGGTTCGAATAAGCACAGGCTAACAACCGATTTTAATAACTATGATTACTATCCTTCATGGTCCAAAGACGGCAAATGGATTGTTTATGCTAACACTTCTCACAAACAAAAGGGGAACTGGGAATTACGAATTATTAATGTCGAAAGTGGAAAGTCTAAACAAATAACATGCGATCCTGCTCAAGACAAGTTTCCTGATTGGCATTAAGATTACTATTTAAAAAATCATATTATGATACTTCCCACTACTGACAACAGAAAGAGTCTTATTTATTTTGGACTTTCCTTTATATTATCTATTTTTTTAGTCTGGTATCTTCTTTCCCATATTGAGTTAGAAGCTCTATTTAAGACCTTCCAGAACCTTTATTTGTCCACACTATCTGTTTATGTCCTCTTGGCCCTTGGTGGGGTATTAGCTCGGTCGTACCGCTATTATATTCTGATTTCCTCCCCAAAGATTACTATGAAAGAGTTAGTTTTAGTCACCCTTGTACGAAATCTTTTTGTTGATTTACTCCCAGCAAGAATTGGTTCCCTTTCTTATGTTTATCTTTTGAATAAACGATTTGGATTTCCTTTTGAAATTGCTGCTTCTACTTTTTTGGTTGCCTTTATCTTTGATTTTATCGTTGTTTTCCCCTTGCTTTTTCTTGCGATTATTATGGTTAGCACTAATCTTATTCCTTTCATGTCATTTTCTTTTATCATAATTTCAGTTTTTGTATTTGGTTTTTTGGTGGCATTCCTTTTCTACCTAAGTCACCTTATT
>Ga0233415_10000474_pt1 | contig 18801 bp, 19 predicted proteins | sample Na_anoxic_12_MG_FD_188631 | JGI IMG/M metagenome (GOLD analysis project Ga0233415, IMG submission 188631) | Seawater microbial communities from Saanich Inlet, British Columbia, Canada - Na_anoxic_12_MG | ecosystem: Environmental > Aquatic > Marine > Inlet | place: Canada: British Columbia... | reverse complement strand
CCTCTTCGTCAATATCAAGAGAGGGGATTGCAATCATCGCCTGAACTAATGAATGCCCACGCTCAATAGTAGAAGCATGTTTCCATCCAGCCTGTGTTGCAACTCGCGTATCTTCGTCGGGAATGCCAGCGATGACAGTTTCGATCATGGCGGTTTTACCCACAATGTCTAGGACAGCCTTTAGCTTCCACATGTCCACTACGTCAGGCACAACTGGTGCAACCGCAGGACGTGGGACAACTTTGATCTCGTCATCAACGATTTGCAGAGTCTCGATAGCTGTATCAAACTCCAAATCGCTTAAGCGGATCTCGTTTAATGGTGTAACTATGCGCTTTGGAAACAGGCTTTCATCCGTCTCGTCAATCGTGGTCTCGAATTTAAGCATCCGTTTGTGCGGATTACCTTGGAGCATGTAACCGCCAAGTTCTTCTGTTTGGAATAGATATGTTTTCATAAGTTTTGTTATGTTAGGCGTTTTTAATTTCGACCGTTCCACCGTTCGGTAATACATCGGGCAAAATAAAGTCATAACCTACTGTCACCATGTCCATGACGGTTGCACCGAATGTGAATGTGGTATCCCCATCGACCTTGGATAGCTTGTATAGGATTGTGGATTTTGTCGTTGCGACACGCTCACCCACTTGAACCCATCCAATTCCCTGCACGGCTCCGTTAGCCACTGTCACACCATTTACAGCATACCCACCAGAGGATGCCGCATCGTTCACAGTCAAATAAACCGTGTTCTTAATCGTGACCCACAGGCTATTTCCTGATGATTGATACTGTGGTGAATTGTAGACTTCACATGCGCGTGTCTTAACCAATGCACCATCAGCTATCGTTCCTTGACCAATGCCTGAACCTGAATCGTAGGCAGTCCATCCCGTAGCGTCAGCAGGGTGAACAGTAGAGGCACACAGGTCTGATTGAAAAAAGTAGCCCATCTGGTAGCCTATGTACCACCTAGAGCCATCATGGTGTATAAAAGCATTATAATAACTCCAAGGAGTAAAACTCACATCATCCCTGACAAACATACTATCGGCTTCATTCCAGAAAAAAGCACCAGAAACAGAGTTGCCTCCATCGGAAGTAGAACTTCTTGGATTGCCATCACTAGAAATAATAAAGCCACGTTTAATGTCTGGTAGTGGTGATGGTGGTAGTTGCTCAATGCGTCCACCCTCGCCAACGATCTTAACTTGCTGACCGTCTGGTAGGTTGGTTAGGAGGATTTTCTCGTCGTTGTCGTTGACCAAGATTGTGCCGTCATGTTTCCAGTTGCGTGGTTCAGTTTTCGTTAGTGTCGGGACGGTCAGACCAGCATTGAGAGCAACCCATGTAGCATCGGCAGGATGGACAGTATCAGAATCCTCTACCGACTCCCACTGAGCTTGCCCCGCAAAAATCTCATCCTTGATTCCCCACTTGCCAGCAGTGCCACTCACATCACTAGCGTCCTCATACAATGACCATAGCTCAGAACCCACCTCAGCAGGTGAGAATGCGAGATATCCATAGTTATGGATGAGGGAGGTCTTGCGATACACGGCGGTTGCTACTTCCCCAGCAGGGATCAACTCTTGAACACCACCGTTAGTGTATGTTCCTCCTTGAATCAAAAATTCGCTTCCATCATCCCATGCCGTATCCAGACGGGAAGTTCTCTCAAGCACTTGCCCCGTGTCGGTCGTTTTATAAACCGTGCCAGCGGCTACACCTGTCAGGGCATAGGCGGCTTCTTTGTTGGCGATAGAGGTGGGTGCAGATTCTGCTCCAAGGTTTGTTCTGGCAGTTGAATTATTTGAACTCTTTAAAAAAGTATCTATATCGGATGTTACAGTTACGTCAGGCATAATTTTTAGTGGTGTTAGAATTAAGGTTGTATATAAAAACTGGACCCGTCAGGTTGTAGATAAGTAAATCCAGAAGTCGATCTGTAAACAGGTGATCTATAAAAATGGTCAGTGTCATATACATCACTCTTATTTACACTAAATACATATTTAAAATCTAAGGTCGCATTGTCGTCTAAAGAATGCCCTTCTGATATAGAAATTAAAGAGCAGTCGTTTATATTGTATTGTCTTTGGTTGGATTGGGATTCATTAAGCGTTATACTCAACAAGCCTTTATCAAGAACCAGTGAAGACAAATCAATTCCAGTTACTTTATTCTTAATCACAGAGAAACTCAAATCACCTTCCGCTGGCAACTCTGGGTATCGCATTTTTGGCGTAAGACTGCCCATTTGGTTTATAGCGTTCCTACTAATATCAAAATTTAAGCTAAAGTTCTGTATGCACAAACCAGAAGTAGACACACCTTCATTAAAATCCGTGGAAATAGAAATATCCTGCGGTTGATACACACTGTAAGAATCGCTACTTTGATAGTCTCCGCTTAATATGCCTGTATTATTGAAATCAAAGCCATCACACTCGTAAGCCACGCTTCCCTTGACCAACTCACCAACAGCACCTTCAATGCTGTAGGAGGTCATGTATGCGCCAGTAATGACAGTTTCCTGAACAGAGTCTTTAATGTTGTAATTGAAATCTTCAACAGAAAGAATCCCGCTTGTTTGAAAATCAAAAAATGGGTCGTTTTGATTAGTATCGCAAAGCATGAAGTCAATCGATAGATTTGTCGTTTGATTTGATTTTAAAATCCTATCAGTGACATTGATATCTCCAATTGATCGTATAGTTTCGAAATCCTTATCCGTCTCTATATTACAAGCCTGAACGCCCATCAACCTAGTATTGTTGATGAAGACCTGTTTGTCACTTGAATCTATACGAAACACTGGCATGTCTTATATTACACAAAAAAGCGACCCTGCCACAAGGCAGAGCCGCTATTGAGCAACTAATAATAAATTAGCTTAGATTGGTTGAGCCGCTACCGCGTCACCGCTGGTTGGGACTGCTGAAGTGTAAGTTCCCGCACCACTCCAGAATAATCCATCTGTGGTTGTGCTAGCTCCACCAATTTGAGCAGAGAAAGTCAAGTCAACAGTTTCGTTGTCGTCTAGACCTTGGCTAAAGCTTTGGTTGTCGAGAACAGCATTCTTAAGGGTGAACTTGTGAACTCCATCGAGAGCGTCATTTTTAATATCAACACTGATGTCGGTGTTATTGTCTCCAGCAGTTCCTGTGAGAACATACTCAAGAGCGCCTTCTTTGAAGTTTTTGACAATAGCGTTAATGCTGACAGTAACATCGATTGGGAACTCAAGTGGTTTTGCAACCGCTCTTTCTTCGCCAAGACATTCAATATTACCACGACTTAATGGGACTTCAACAGAACAGCTTTGGATACACATGTCACTAAAGTTTGTTCCACCGAGATTTCCAGCGGTAATGTCGTCATTAGCAAAGCTAACAGTGATGTCGTCGGGACGAAGAACTAAAACGTTCATGTTTCCAGTGCTTGGTGCAGGAAGATTGAAAACACCGTCATCAGCACGAGCGCCCTCTTTATCAATTGATGGGTTCTTGAAGCCAGAGTGACCACCTGTGTAGAAAATCACATTTGAGGCTTCCCACTCAACATCCACCCTAGGGATTTCTCCAACAGCGAAGTTACTGCTGTAACTTGTTAAGACAGAGTTTCCGAAACCAATAACATCATGGTTTTCGCTTTGCGATTGATAAGCAGATGAGTTGAAAGCGTCTTCGCCTTCTTTAACAATAACGGTGTAAATGTTCTTCTCGCGACTAGCAACATCTTCAGTTAAAATACCACTGATCATTTGTGCATTGAAATCTGCTGAAGAAGTTAGTCCTATTGCAAGTTCATTTTCGCCGTTACCGAGGTAATAGCCAAATGACACTGTTGGGTTGATTTCCCTCATTGTTAAAGTGCCGATTCTAGCAAGTTGACCAAATTCGCGAATATCTTCGCGAGCGCCAGCTAAATCAACTTCAAAGGAGAAGGTATCAACACGATGTAGCTGATGCGGCTCGATCATGTTTTCGTCGGCATCTATATACCATCCAGTATCAGATACATAGACGGACTTGTTTTGTGAAATTACGCGAGTTCTTGATGACATAAGTAGATAAATGTTTTTAAAACTTACACCCAATTATACTCTTGGGAATCTATATGTAGACAAATCAAAGTCTATAAAGGAAACACCAACATTTTTATTGAGCCTTTCTCTGACCGTTTCTGACACCGCAGTAGTGACAGACACTTTGTTTACATGGGAGACAAGGGCATTATCGCCCTGAGAAGATTTTAGTTCATCATACTGATAAGGGTAGTTCTTTAAACTAAATGACTGACCATATGGTAATTCACTGTAAGGGATGTGAGTTATGTTATTTCTAACCATATCCCTACATCTGGAAGCTACGCCGTCCATGATAAATTCATTCTTGGACAACAAGATAACTCGAATCCTACTTTTCGTGTCTTCTTCTCCGCCGAAAGCGAACTCCTCATTACTGGAGTCCACCAATGTAATAATACAAGCGGGCAAAAAGTAAGACTTCTCATCAAGCTTCGAACTTTGGTTATACATGTATTGAGAGCCTTGTCCCTCTTCCACAAAGTCGGAATGGATAAGAATAGATAAATCGTCGTCGTTACTCGTGTATGTATTTATCTCTTTGACCGCAGAATCGGCTGTTACCGTTAAATTTTGTCCAGATGCAGATGGGAAAAGAATCCTACCATTATTGTAGTCTGTATGCACACCTCCATTTTCACTAGAGTCACCTGTTACAAATGACCCGCCAACAAAAAAACCAGAGTTGGGATTGGTTATTTCTTGTTCTGCCACAAGCTGTCTGAATTGCCCCTGATAACCCACAAAGCTATCTGGAATATCCTTGAAATCAACATACTTGAAAGTATTGGATATACCAGTTTGGTAAGCTTCTATATTTTGGCTGAGAAGTTGTTTCTCAAACCAAAGATAAAAACTCATTAATAGTTGATGATCGAATTGCGCTTTCAAGATTTTAGTAGGTCTTTTTTAAACTGCTGTATCAAATTAGTGATATACGGAGTTCTCTTGAAACTTACACCTGAAACCTTATTTTGAGACTGTAAACCAGTTCCAGATTTAGAATCAGGGAAACCTTTGGGGTTGAATAAATATGCCGCCGCATTACTGACCCCCTTTTCTACCCCCTCTGCCCAACTTAATCCAGAAGCCCAAGGCATGGGCGTATCTGCAAAAATCTCTTTAGCTTCTGGTATGAAAACCGTAATTAAAAAACTACCTCTACCACGAGGTTTGACTTTATGTCTTAATTTCTTGGATAAAATGCCCTCAATCACTGCTACAGGATCACTTCCGTTATCGAACCCCAAAAAAGAAAACAAGTTTCCATAACCACTAAGTGTTCCGCTTATATTTGATGCTGTCGAACCATCAGAAATCTCCTTCGAAACAGGATGTTCCATCAAATTCTTAACTAGGTCATCTTGTTTTGTTTTTATGTGATCTTGCGCGGACGCTGACATAAGCCTAGCAACACTCGCTCCGTTACCACCAGAAGATAAACTATCTTTCAGTAATTTGGGATCAATATAAACTTTGACACTGTTTCGAGGCATTAGTTTTCGCGTTTTAGATACCACATATAAGCCTGTGGGCTAAACGGTCCAATTGCTTTTGGGTCGCTATCTACAACAAATAAATTGCCGTCAACCTCTATGCGCTCACATATTTTAATCTTTTCGTTTGCCTCTGCATTGACTTTGATTCTTATTCTACCTTCTGAAGAAGACAGACCCGCTTGACCTCCACCATCAAACAATTTTTCGTCTTGGTCGTTTTCGTATAGAATATTTGCAGAGTAAGTGAATTTAGTTAATTCCTCTTGGGTTGACAGAGACGATGTCGTGCTAGACGTTCCATAAAATGGATTATTTGACCAAGATGCAGGTTGTTGGGTTTTTGTATATACATAAATATCTCTTGCAAACGTATCCCGAACGTCCTGTAAGGAAGACTGTATCTCAGCCTTTTCAGTGTCATTTAATATAGAAGCCATAATTAATCTCGGATATTAGCCACGCTCGTAGAATCAAAAGCGTCGTGACTACTTATTGAATCAGCCCCATGAACTTGTCTCGGTCCAGACCTGTATCGGTTGTATTGGAAAACAATCTGACCAAGCTTTTCTCTTGAGTCGCTCGAAAAATCCCTAAAGGTTTTAGCTACAGAATTTTTATTCTGCCTTTGAATAGTGGTATCACCTTCTTTCAGTGTGATCCAATCTGCTGATGTTCCATAAGTCGCAGACCTCAAAGAATCTCTTGCGGCTTTCTCATAATAGTGAACCTCATAAAGAGTTTTGAATATCTCTAATTCTTGAGACGTTAACCCGTGACTGGCAGAGTCGCCAGATCCTAAAACAATAGCACCTGTATCATTTGCGGAGAACTCTTCGTTTGTAAGTAGGTTTAATTCGCCCAAATTGGCGTCTAACCAGCCTGAAACGTATGAGGTGGGATAAGTCCCAGTATCGTCAGGGAAGTCGTATGTGACGATTTGTGTGGCTAGATTTCCGAAGTCGTTCATGTGTTATTCAAATGTCTTTGAATAATCTTACACTTTCTTTGTAATTTGGAGCGTTTTTATCTAGCTCGATTGGTCTAGCGGGAGTGCCTACTGTAACATCATGTTTTTGTGTGTAAAAATCAAAAGACTTGATTAACGCGCCTCTTAGTTGGTTTTTTCCACCAGATGGTTGGATGCCAACGCGAGAAGCTAGAGTTGTCATTTCAGCAACAGACATACCAGAAAGGTTCTCTTTGAAGATGTCTCTGTTTAGAGTCCTGTATGGATTAGCGTCTTTAATACCAAGCAAGTCTTCAAGCTCTTTTGCTTTTTCGATTTGAGCCTGTTTAGAATTTCTATCTTTACCATCAACCTCGTCAAATTTACTCATGTCAATCTGATTGCCTTCAGTAATCTCTTTTTTAACATCAAGTCCTTCTAGATCTTCGGTAGAAGCAGAAAGAAGATCCCTTCCTTCAGGTAATCCGTTGATTTTAAGTTCTGTGTTCTTACCTTTCGGTTTTTCTTCGTGTTCTATTTTACCGTGAATGAAGTCTAAATCTTTTTTGTCCATAACATATGATATAGATTTAAATAAAAAAAATCAAAAAAAAAGAGCCGCTCCGCTGGGAGCGACTCTTCTGAGGGGTTCAGTGTGGATTAGACAGAGATACCGACAAGGGCGCGGTCGTCAATACAGACGCGACCCTCTTCGACTTTACCGTAGTATCCGATCTTGTTCTGGCGAACGCTGAACTGATCGTCAACAACAACGCTAACTTCTGATCCTGTTCCTTCTTCAGAAACAGCAGGGCGAAGTAGAACGTCGCGGCTTCGGTCGATACCGATAACGATTTCGTCAGCAGACTGCGAGAATGTTCCAGTGTTACCTCCGCCTACAACAGTAGCTCCTTCAGCAGTAACAACTGCGTCAAAGATCTTGTTGAAACGTTGATTGATGCCCATTTCCAGAACTTCGATAAGGTTCATGCCGTAGAAGCTTGGAAGACCACCAGCACCGTATAGAGAATCACGCAGACTCTCTGGAGCAGGAAGACCATCTTCGGTATTGGCAGGAGCGCCTCCGTCAGCGGCGACGGTGTTGATTGGGTTGTAAGACATTGCCCGAACCTCTTGGATGATTTCAGGAGAAACCAAAAGGTCAGTAATGCCAACCTTGCTACCACCAGTAGGAGTGCCACCAGAGAAAGAACTGTTGATGCGCTTTGCCTTCGTCATAAGACGGTTAAGGTCATGAAGCACGAAACGGCTTTCTTGGGTAGAACCGATGATATGATCACCAGCAGAACCACTTGTGGTATCACCCTTTACAAGCGCGGCGGCAAGCACGTTAAATGCGGTGCGCTCCTGCTTGAGCATAACTTCTTGAGCCATGCGGGTGAAGGTTTTAGAAACAACGTCCAAGCGAGCTTTCCGAGCATACTTCCTGTCAAACGCAAGGGCGCTATCAAGAGTGTAGGTCTGGAACTTAAGCTCGTTATGAGCAGGGAACACTTGGTTATATGGAAGACCACCAGCTACCTGTTGAGAGTAGACTTGGATGTAATCTTCGTCGGTGATGTCGTAATAAAGATCAAGAGGGATAGATGGATTGTCATCTTCTCCAAACGTAAGTGTAGAGAAAAGGCTTCCAACTGTTACAGCGTTGTTGATAACTTCGCTAACCACAGGGGAAAGGAGTTGAGCAACGGCGGCTTGTGCCTCATAAGCTTCCTCACGATTATTGGAACCCATTGCGCGAACAAGAGCCAATTGATCTTCAGTTCTTTGAATATTAATTTTCATTTTTGTAGAGGATGTGGATTAGAGTTCAAGTTTAAGTATTGCGTATGCACCTTCAAAAGCGTCAGTCGAAGATTGTCCGACACGGTCGCCAGTTGCGATGAATTTTCCAACAGCGGCGTCCTTCTCAGCTTGTTCAGCGGAAGCGAAAGCAACTCCAGTAAGAGTTCCGTTTGCGGCTGGGACAGCAAGAGAGTTAACAGCAGGAGCAACTCCACCAGCAAGCGCGCTCACATTAACAGTGAAAATGCCTTTGGTAGCGATTGGAACAGCTTGACCAGAAATAACGCACTGAAGCTCTTCGCGCTTCACTGAATCGTAGATCAAGTTTTGTCCGTTTTCGTCAGTAGCTCTTACATCGCGTAGCATGATTCCTAGAGGACGCACAGCGGCTCCAGTTCCAGCAACTTTGCTTACTTTGTAATTAACTTCTGGATAAGGAGAGTATCCATTTCCCATAACATTGTTATAAGAATCAGAGTCGCCCCTTGTGGTCATAGATACAGGTTCGTCGGTGAGATTAGCAGAGCTAACCTGAACAACAGAACCCGCTTCACCCGTTACTGCGTCAAGAGAATAGAAGTTGATAACATCATTCTCATCGTAGCTACGGTATGGTAATAGTCGTGTAATTTCGTTTGCCATAATAGTTATAGTTAGTAGATTGTTTAATTAGGAGATTTTGTATGCGAAACCAGCCTTGGCTTTTTCATAAAGAGTTTCTTCCTGAGTTCCTTCACCGTTTCCGTTAGGGAGCGAAGATTCAGCTTCGATCTCTTCGGTTTCGATTTCAGTTTCAGTTTCTTCTTCAGTTGAAGCTTTAACTTCTGTCTCGTCAGTTTTTGCGTCGCTCTTTTCGAGTTTCTCAGCAATAGCTTGCTCGATAAGTGCGTCTTGATCTTTTTTGGCTTGAGCCATAGTCTCTTTATCCTTGTGGGCGAAGATGACTTCGATCTCGTTTTTCAAAACTTCAAATGCTTCGTCTTCTTTGACTGCCTTGAGTTTAGAAGCGATGATCTTACTCTCTTCTTCGGAAAGGTCGTATTTGTCATCGAAATGATTCATGCGGTCGTTAAATAGCTCGGCAGAAGCTTTCGCTTCAATTTCAGTTTTCAACTTATCAAGTTCGCTGGAAACTTCAAGGTGCTGGTCCTTTAGGGACTTAAGTTCCTTTTCGGTATTTGCACGAGCTTCTGACTCTAGGTCAACTTTAGACTTCCAGCTTTCGCCGTGTTTTTCAAGGGTTTCCTGCATCAAAATGCCAATTGATTTAGCTTGATCGTCGCCCTTAACAACGGAAGCGATTGCTTCGGTAGTCTGTTTTACGAATTCTTGGAATTGTTTTTCGTCCATATTTAAAATATTTGATTTGTCTGTTGTTACATCTTTTTTCTGTAATTGGGAATTTTTTTGTTTATTCGCCACGGCTTTTTCATCCTTTGATTCTTCTTTATTTGGGTCAACTGGATAGATTCCTTTCACTCTCGCGGCTGGCTTCATGGTTAGACCTGCGCCCAATGGTATAACATCACCACAAAATACTCGTGCTACACTATCTCCATTTTTATCTTTGCCAGACCCCCCAAACCTTTTTAGGTATGCTCGATATTCTTCGTAGTCATCCTGCTCAACAAACTCGCATTCGCAAACCTTTTTACTGTTGCCCTTGATGATCTTAAATTGACGAGAAGCTAATTCCCAACTTGTTGAAATGTTTTGGTAATCTCCACTGTCTTCATTGGCAGACTCTATGATGGATTCTGCTAGATCAGGGAAAATCTTTCTGTATATAAAACCAAAAGCATTTAGGTAGAACGGCTCTGTTTTGTCGGCGTATGATTCAATGTCGTTATCGCCAAAATCAAACTCTTTTTCAGAAAGCGATGCGTTGATCATGTGACCAACAATTTTGTGCTTTTTGTGTTCTATGTTGATTGGTTTGTTAGCGAAATTCTTTACACATTTGATAGCCGCCATTGTGTTCATGGCATCATCATTCTGATTAACCTCGTTAACTACAGCTAAGTTAAAAACGACGGGCATCAAATCAATGTTCATCTTGGCGTTAAAGCCCTCTGGCAACATTGACTTGACGGAAGCTTCTGAAACTTCTACATCATCAAAACTCTGAACATCTAATACTTTAAACTTTGGAGCTATTTGAAAACTAAACTCTTTCTTCTTTTCTGCCATAACATTCCTTACACAGAAATTTTAGTAGAATGATATAAAATTGCAGAGCATAAATCATTTAAGTTATGTTCTGCTCCAAAATCCAAGACTTCAGGTTTCGCATCGAGTGACTGAATCTCTTCTAAATTGTCAACCACCTTAGCAAGCGTGGCTTCCCATTCGTCCATTTCCTTAGAAGCAAAGATTGATTCGCAAACCCTACCCACAAGATCCTTGCGGTTTTCGTCTAATTCATCCATTCCATATTTAAAAGCAAAATCTCTATAAGCTTTTGTTTCAAATTCACTTGCTTTGTTTGTAACTTCAATAAGATTACTTTTTGAAATAGAGGCGTTAGATTGACCCATTGGTCTTCCACCCGAAGGCGATGGATTAGTTACGCTGGCAGGTCTACCCTCTCCAGATGGCGCGGCTGGATTGCCGTTTCCAGAAGGTTTGCTTACGCTGTTGGAACTATCCTCTTCGTTTTCGTAGAAATTAATACTGTTGACCATAGGTGTGTAGTAACCCTTCTCGCGAGATTCTTTAAATTCTTCTTGTGAGGGTTTTAAATCACCAGCTAGAGGGAACTCGCCCCTATGAACGACATCCATGCCTTGCTCTGGAGTTAGTATTCCAAGCTCCATCATTCTTGTGGCTAGTTTGGTCAAATCTGAATTGTCTAAAGTATCCGTGTTTACGAATTTGACTTCTGGATAACTTTTTAAACCAAGACCTTTGCAGATCCTCTTGATTTCTGGTTGTAAAAACTCTTTAAGAAATTGATTTCTTGATTCTTGTAGGCGGCTCATGAATATTTTCATTTTCATAGAACCATCAGAATATTTTGTATCTCCGATTAGAACGTTCTGTAGACCTTCTTGAATATCTTTGTTTAGAATTTCGTATTTCTCAGCACCCATTACTTTCTTTAGGTCAGGTATGACAAAATCCGCTTTCGTTGTATAATCGGAAACAAGAACACGACCAACACTTTCGTTTTGGAAGATTTGTTGCATGGCATCGATAGCCTTATGGTTAATTCCGCCCTTGTCTGGCTCTGCGCCCATTGTAACCAGCAACACAACATTCTCAATAGAACGAGCAATCGCCTGATCTATTTTCTTTAGTTCCATCTTCTTGTTCATATCATCAAGGACAGAGAAGGCATATGGGACAGCTAAAGGTTCATAGTCTTGCTTTTTCGCGAAGATTGCATGAAGAAACTTTGAATCAAGTTTAATTTCAGCCCTTTCGTTAGATAAGCCGCCAGCCCCAGACTGAATCATCTTCTGTGTTTCTTCAGGGAGAGATTCGTAGGTTTCCTTTTCGTGTTCTGTTTGGGGATTTTTCAAACGAGCCACTTCAAACGGAGTTAATACTTTGGCGTATTCTTGATGTGAGAAAGATAGAGAATTTTTAGCTACAATATCAGTGGGATTAAGAACAAGATATCGGATAGGTATTTTGAAGTTTTTGTTAGTTTGCGCCCCATAAGCCTCATACAGTTTCCCTGCATTTGTAGCTTTGAGTTTTCCATCAATACGGTGCGCGAAGAAGTTGCTTGATCGATAATATTCTCTAAAATATTGGCTTTTTAAATCGTCGATATTGATTCTTTGCAACCAAGCCTTGATTAGTTTACGTGATTTTACGCTTCCACCATCAAGGTAGATGTCTGCATCTGCAAACTCAGAAAGAAGATCGATTGTGCTACGAAACGCCGCAATATTAAAATAAGCTTTTTGAGTCAACCTAATTGCGTCGCCAGCACTAACAGAGTCTTCCGAGTAGGCAAACGGCAATAAACCGTCATCGATATTCTTAAAACGATCTGTCGCCAAGGTTGTGGCTGTTGAGTTTTTTCTAGATTTAGAACGTTGCGCGTTATTTGGGCGAAGGCTTCTTGAGGCTGTAGCTTCGTATAGGTTATCTCCAAGCATTTTTGGCTCAAAGACTTCTGGCTGATTTGCTGACGCAAGTGCCTCCAAGCTCTTATCTTGACCTTGATTTTTTCTTTTTTCCCAGTAATCGGAACGTTTTGTATATTTTCTCTTTTTCGCCATGTCAATTGTTACACTTTAACTTTTCAAAGTCGAATTTTTTACTTTATGATTCTTGGAATGAAGTCGTTAACAGGTTTGGGTTTATCTTTTGCTTCATTCATGTCGTAGTATAGTTTGATAAACCAATTTCCTAGAACTAGTGCGGAATAGGAGTCTTTTCGCGCTCTGTTAGGACCAGTTGCTCTCTTAAGATTTTGGGGTAAATCGAAAGATTGGCTACCTTGGGGGTTGCTCTTAACTTCAATATTCGCACATTCTGACTTTGTAAGTTCGATTATGGTTTTTTGGTGGTCTATGAAGTCGATCATCTTAGCAGAATTGTTGCTACCCAAGATATTCATGTCCCATTTTATCTGAGTAATGGGAAGTTTCTTTTTTCTTTGAGCGTCAAAGTGGTCATCTACCGATCTAGCCCCAAATAGAATTTTCTGGTGGTCAATATTTGCTTGAAGTAGTTCGTTTCCTGAACGAATCCACTGAGATGTGGGCTTCCTTAGAATACAATATTTTCTACCACTAATATTATATTCATTTTTAAGCTTGACCATGTTGTCATTATATTCTTCTGATTTGTCAATATCCATTCCTATTACTCCAATATTGATATTTGACGATTTGAATAATTCACTTTCGTTACAACTGTCGATAAACTGAACCCCTCCGTTATAGTCACCGCAGATACCCACGATATTAAAATGAGTTAATATATAATGAAAATACCTCATGTGGTCTTTTAGAGAAACTCCCGCGATTGCATAACTGTGGACTAAGCAAGACTTCTTGGAGTCAGGCAATAGCTTAAACACGTGCATAGCAAAGTGGTCGGCGCTTGTATTTCCAGCCCAGTTAGGGTCAAATGATAGTATGTATTGATCTTTAGGATTACCCACCACTTCTGCCGCAGGGTATTCGCCATCAGGAATAGTGCATTTCATCATCTTAGATAAACGAAAATAACCATCACTCTCATCCACGAACTGACCACCAAACTCTCGCTCGAACTGCATTTCGCTCATTGTTGATTTAGCTTGCTTCAAAAGGTTTTTATCATAAAGTGTATTCGGCGCACAGTCATAACTTAACTGCATAATAATACGATAAGCATCATCCGCCGCGTCCTCGTCATCTTCTTCGTCGGCACTCTCGTATACGCCGCTGATAAGGTCTCGGTATTTACAGTATAATTTATACATGTATTCGAACTTGAAACTTGGCGATGATAGAATGATTAGTTTGTTATTGGACCAAACATGCCTGTCAGACTCTTTCATTTCTCCAGAGTCAATCAACATACTCTCTATATTGTAAATCTCTTCCCTTTCCGTAGGGTTTTCAACAACACCGAGAAACGGCAAAATAACTTCGGTGAAAATCTTTTCTGGTATGGTTAGGAACTCGTCAAGCACAATACGATTAAAACGAAAACCACGAAGTCTCTCCCCGTTAGCCAAGGGTAAAGCAATTGCTTTGTTTTTACCAATCTTCATTGTCCATGCATCTGTTCCTTTGGAAAGCTTGTATCCAGACTCTCGCGCCATAGCCGCTTCGGGCTTTGCCATGATATCTTCAATCTTTGAAAATATTTGTTTGGACTGACGGAATGTCCCAGCAATAACACCAATATTTGCGCTAGGATTCAATAAGCATTCTAAAATAACATAGATGGCTGTTGAGAAAGTCTTTGATAAACCACGAGAAAAGACGAACATCGAGTAATCTCCGATCATCATAGATTTTATCGCCATTTCCTGAAACGGAAATAATCTAACCCCAAGAAAGAGTTCGCAAGTATAACCAACATTGTTTCGTAAAAAACGATACAGTTGATATTTCGCCTCCTCTTCTTTCATATCCCCTTCAATAGCCAACAATTTCTCGTTGATTTTCGTCGCTGAATACTCATATCTATAACGCTGTTTTCCTTTATCCCAAGCCACAATCTAAATTCTTTCTAAATTTGTTTTTTTATAATTATAAAATCTTTTTAATACGATCACCTTTTCATGCTGACCCTTTGTTTACCGCAAACCCTATTTTCGATATAGTATTGCAAGTCTACCTTCCATAAATCCTGTCCATGTTTTAAAATTTTTGGAGTAATCTTTTTAGCTCCGTTGCGCGAATAAGCGAATATAAATTGAAGGTTATCAGGATACTCTGTCATAAGATCTCGGACATTGTGCCATACATAATTAAGATTGCTTTTGAATTTTGTTTTTTTGTTAGCCTCTTTCACTCCTTGGATGGAATCCTCGACTACAACAAACATGTAAGAATCAAACTGAACACAACGATCCATTTCTCTTCTAAACCTATCTATATCCTTACCAAAAGTCGATCTAAAATCGCCAACAGACTTCCTGTCCACGAATGTCTTGGAGAAATCTTCCCCCGCCGCCGTGTAATCACCAAAGTCCAGTTTCTGACTAATACTATTTTTATATGAAAACGGTAATTGCTCCCTTGTGTCAACCATCACAGTAATATCTGAGGCATCATTACTCCAAAATGATTCTGGAAGTTTTTTGTTTAGCTTAACTGGAAGACCAATCTCTTTGCAAAATGCGTTGTAACTTCCCCACACATTCCGCATGGTCATGATGTTCGGCATCTCATACAAATCATAAAAAGCATTGGGCGGCATAAACCCAAGTTCTTTGTGTTCTGCTTTTTGTTTAAATTTCTTAATAATGTATTCTTTTACTTCGGACGATGGGCTTACCTTGATCCACTTTAAATAATTGTCGTAAGAAACAAAATCAGTATCCACATATTGACTGTATTTTTTAAAAGGTATAGGTTCTTTTGAAAATAGATCGTAGCGTGGATGGTGTTTAACATAATACTCCGCAAGGCTGTCAAAATGACATTTTGTATGCTGGTGTAAACCCCTTCTGGATGTGAAGGTTTTACCGCATTCTTTACATTCAAATTCACTCATAATAATTCTTCTTTTGAAATCCCAAGGACGCGAGCCTTAAACTCATTCATTGTCTCCAACTTATCCGCAGTATCTGCCACAAGGCGTTTTTTCATTTCAGCCATCTTGATCATAAGGTCACGATCTTGCTTGTCTTGAAACGCTTCAACCAAAGCTTCGATAGATCCACTTCTTTCACCTTTTGCCTTCAATCTGTCTTGACGACTACCATTCAGACTCTTCGTAAGAGCCTCTACTCGCTTCTCGCATTGATTGAGTTCCTCACTAGTGGTCTTAATAAGCTCTGTAAAGCGTATAGTTGCCCCCTGTGCGTCGTCACCCATGTCATCGAGCATCTTGTTCAATTTATCTAGTCGCGCCTGTATGTGCTTAATTCTGACGTAGTTGGTACATAGGGTTATGTATTGATTTTGCTCATCGGAGGTCAAATCGGGCTTATCCCATGTCGCTCGCACAAATTCACTCTCAAATAACTCCCTGTCAGTAACGCGGCAATACTCATTTATGGTTTGCTTCAATCTGGGGCTGTGGAGATACTTGATAAGCATACGCATCATCTTTTCATGCTTGTTGCTAATGCTTTCTATAGATATTTCCTGACCCGCCCAATCGTTTACTTTTTTAACAGACCTTGAAACTGCTGTCGGCGGATTCCACCTTTCAGAAGTCACCACTTCATTCTCGTTGATGATATCTGGTCGATATTGAGTAAGAAAGTTGATAACAGCACGGTGATGTAGGCTTAAACTCTTAATTTCTCCATTCTCAAAAACAATACGAGCGATATCAAGTGGAGTCATGTCAGAATCGATATGGTCGCCCATAAGGAAATCCCTTTGTTGTTCCGTTAGGTTGACTGCATTACATTCTTCGTGCTTTGTAGTCTTGTATTCCTTGTTTTGCTCGCTTAAAAAGGCTCTTATAGCCCTGCCTATCTTATGACGACCGTCTGCCTCTGGATCACCAGAAACAACTTGTGTAATGCGCTTAAGATCAGGGTCTTTTTTAAATTCTCTGATCACTTGTTGCTTTTCTTCGTCTGAAAGTTTGTATTTGTTCAAATCAAATCCTCCTCTTCTATTATTTTCTTCCCGATTTCGTAGAATTTCTTCTTCAGGTTATTTAGTTGCTTATATCGTGGCGTTTTCCTGTTTTTCTTATCTTGTTTAAAACCAAACTTTTCCGCCACCTCTTGATCAGAGCAGTGATCAACATAGATCATTTTGTAAATCTCTTTTTGTTTATCGTTGGTTATTTTATTAATAATAAGTTCATGAAGCGTCCCAGTTTTCTCCTCATAGTCTATACCTTCTTTAATACAGGTCTCTCCAATAGAAACGGCGGGGTCTAAAGATAAAGGTAGTTTAAGATTGTAAGCCTTTTCTTTTTTCTTTTTCCACTTGGCGTATAAACTGCATTCCGCGCTAATGTTGCCGCTTTTGTTAAGTGAACACTCCTCGCCTCCCATATAGTGAGAGCATTTGAGACACGGCTTCGCAAAATTACCATAATGATTCCTGATTTGATTCCTAATCTGATTATAGATCAGCCGCGCACACCAAGGCGCGAAGGGTCGCTTTTGGTCCCACAAATGCCATTTCTTGTAAATATGGGTGCGAATCAGTTGTGAGATATCATCATAATCTAGCCATGCCAAAGCGGTCAATTGCCACTTTGATCTATAACGAGCTAGAAGACGTTCAATCTCGTCTTGCATATCCTCGTATTGATTATTCATTAATATCTTTTGATCTTGAGGCTTGCGCACAATCTTGCATGTTGTGCTTGATGATGTCTTTACCACTTGGCAAATTACTAGGAGCGCGTCTGCTAGCAGATCCATCCGCCCCTTTTCCGAAAACATCTTCAATTTTAGTTACAGATTTGTTATACTGAACTCCAATGCCCCTCTTTAGACCATCTAAATCAATACTACTCACAGACACCTCTTCGACCTCATCTGAAGTCTTTTGAGTTGCTTGAGATACTCCAGAAATCGCCTCCCCACAATTAGCACAAAATTTAGGCTTAGTTGTTTCGTAGACGTTTTTAGTTCCACATGATACACAGAAAATTTTATTCATAAAAAATGTTAAAATAATTACACCTAAAAATCTATTTTTTATTCAAATTTTTGTATTTTAATTTATTGTTGTTTTTTTATAAATCATGTTGACATTTGAATCAATTTGCGCTATCTTATATCACATGCAGTCAAAAAATACAATTCTTCCACGCGAAGACAGCGAAAGAAACAAAGCTCGCGTACTACACTATATCACAAGATACTTTCCCAATGCACATGTCGCCAAATCCATCCACTCTTACAACTCAAACCTAAAACATTCTGGGGACGAGGGTATGGTTTGGGATGTCGATGCCAGCATTGGCGATGGCAACCAAATATGCCGACACCTCATCGATTTTGAGGAGGCTTACATGAGAGGCGATAAGGAAGAGGCGGTTTACCACTTGTGCGCAGTGGCATGGAGATCCGACGAACTGCTAGAAAGGTTTATGACTTCAATGGAACCGTTTGGAATCACAGAAACAACATGAACAAAGACACAATCTCAGAACCAGACACCTGCCGCAGATGTGGTGCTTTCGTCCTCGGCGCGGGCTATGAATGCATTTGCGATAATTGTGCCGCAGATTTGGCTAACAGTTATATGGACGGCGCGCCAGAACCATTAACGGAGGAGGAGCAGGAACGTTTCAGTAAAGAACTTGAGGATTACTCTGAACCTCCAATGAAATACCAAAAGAAACCATAGCTATCGCGCCAAGATGAGAAGAATTAAAATAATTATTGACATTCACGCTATTTTCTGGTAGATTGCATGTCCACCAAGGAAAGAATTATGAAAAAAAATAACACAGAAACCAAACACACAAGCGGCAAGCTGTCGGATGCTTCGACTTGTTAGCTTAATTTATTATGATACCTGTAAAACAAGAAACCCCAGACATGGAAGCGCATTTCGTTTGCTACGAGAATTGCCATTTCTGCCGAAAACCAACCGATATGTGGCACGAGAACACCAATAACCCCGTGTGTCGAGAATGCGCCCCAAAGCATAAGGTAGCAGAACTGCCTGACCATGGAAGGGCAATCAGAAACCGTAAGCGGCGAGAACGCAGGGCTTTATTAGCTAACGTCTAAATTCACACACCTCACCGAGAGCAATCATGCCAACTTCTAACGACACAAAACTACCTTCCAAATCCCACTTCAAAGCGGGTGAGGTTGATGTGCAATGTCTTGTTCGCCTTTTAGAATC
>Ga0233415_10000472_pt1 | contig 18866 bp, 16 predicted proteins | sample Na_anoxic_12_MG_FD_188631 | JGI IMG/M metagenome (GOLD analysis project Ga0233415, IMG submission 188631) | Seawater microbial communities from Saanich Inlet, British Columbia, Canada - Na_anoxic_12_MG | ecosystem: Environmental > Aquatic > Marine > Inlet | place: Canada: British Columbia... | reverse complement strand
TGTAGCTGGTACAGGTAGTCCAGCTGGATTCTGGAGTCCTACATTAGAAGTTGGTGATTTGATTATCGCTAATCAAGATAATCCTACATCAGCAGCTGACTGGACAGAGATTAACAAAAATATTGATGTTGCAACAGCTACAGTATTAGGTATTGCAAACTTCCCAACAGCTGGTGGACTTAGTGTTTCAGCTGGTGCAGTTAGCTTACCAGCGGTAGGTACTGCTTCAACTAAAGGTGGAGCTGCTAAATCACTTACGGTAACAACTGATGCTAAGGGTAGAGTTTCATCTCTTGCTGAACAAAACATTCAGATAGCCGCTTCTCAAGTAACTAACTTCTGTGATGAGGTTGAAACATGTGTAGGTACTGCTTTCCAGAAATCTGGAACTATTGGTGGTGCTGCTACATGGACTATTACTCATGGATTCAATACAAGAGCTGTACAAGTAGGAGTATATTTAAATAGTGGAAGTTATGACACTGTTTATGCAAGAGTAACAAGACCAAGCACAAACACTGTAACTATTGCAGTATCTACAGCGGTTGCTGCTAATGCATTAAATTACACTATTGCAGTTGTAAAATAAAACTAAATAATGGCTATAGAGTTTAAGGATGACATTCAAGTCCCAGACATAACTATAAACGGAAGTGCTTTAGGAACAAATGCTTTTACAAGTACTACTATTCCAACTAATAATAACCAGCTCACTAATGGAGCTGGTTATGTAACTACAAGTGGAAATACTACTATAGGTATCAATCAAAGTAATACTTTAAACACAGCTACAGTATTTGCAACATTAAATTTTACAAATGGTGTTGCTACATCTGCAACTACAAGAACTTTAACACTTTCTAACTTAGGTTTTTCAGGAGCATCAAATGCTAATTATATAACCAATAATAATCAATTAACAAATGGTGCTGGTTATGTAACTACAAGTGGAAATACTACTATAGGAATAACTACATTCTTTGGAGTACTTGGTAAACAGGAATCTATATCAGAGATAGACTTAGTTAATGGTGTTGTTACAAGTATTAGAAAACAAACATTAGATAATAAACTTATAACAAATGGTGCTGGTTATATAACTGAAGCTCCAAGTGAAACAGCTTATGGATCTTTCAGTCCTCCATCAGCACAGGTAATAAACTCTGGAGGGGTGGTTGGAACTAAGGTTACATTAAACCTCAGTACATCTCAAATTACTGCTGTTGGCATAACGTCAACATCAGCTTCTGTGGCATTTGATGATGCTGGACTTTATCACCTTGATTTTAATTTTGCATCTACAGTTTCAGCTTCTCCAAATAGAACTTTAGCCGCAGCGAATCTGGAATATTCTACCAATGGTTCAACTTGGACTGCTATACAAGGAAGTCAAGTATATAATTATGATAGAGGTACAGCTACAAGTGGTGGTACTTCAACTTGGGGATTTGTGTATAGAGGTAGTGGAAGTTGTAGTCTTATTTTTTCAATAGCAGCTGAGGCATATATTAGAGGAAGATTTTGGATTGAAGGAAGAGCATCAAGTAGTTCTGGAATAACAACAGTAACCGATGGTTGTAGATTCTCTGCTCATAAAATAGCTTAATACAACTATTAAGTAAAGAATTTTATTTTTACTATCTTTGTGGAATATATTAATCTAAATTAAATCAAATGGCAAACGCAGCAAAAAAAATTACGGAAGCAGAATTATTAGAAGTTCAATCAATGAACAACGCTTTTAATCAGCTTAAACTGAAGATCGCAGATACAGTACTAACGAAAGAACATCTTCTTGGTGAGGTTGCAAAACTTAAAGAAGAATATAAATCAGTTGAGGAAAAACTAACTGAGAAGTACGGACAAGATGCTGTTATCGATATTCAAACTGGAGATATCTCCGAAAAAGAAAAAGAGAAATTAGAAAAAGTTGAGTAATGGCAAAAATTGAGAATACTACGGTATACCCTACGGTCACTCCAGCAATGGATGACTATATAGTTGGAACTGATGTAAGTGACGATAACAAGACGGTTACTTTTTTAGTTAGTGATATAGCTGGGGGTGGCGGTGGACTTCTTCAAGGATTGCAGTCTGTATTAGATGAAAATAATGCAGCTACTCAAGATATAAATTTATCAGGTCACATTAGTTTATTAGGTGGCCCTGGTGTAGCTTATCTTGATCTATGCCAAATATATTTATCTGGTAATGTTGGAGCACCAGGACAAGTACTTACATCACAAGGTATAGGTGCATGTGCTACATGGACTACTCCTGGAGCAGCGGGTTGTTGTGCACTTAAAGACGTACTTGCTGTAGGTAACACTACTGGTGGTAATGATATACTCACAACAGGGAGTATGTACTTCTCTGGAGCTAATCAATTACTTCAATTAACAAATGGAACCGATCTTGATATTGATGGATCAGGTTCTATTTTATTATCTCCTGGTACTACTATTAATGATGCGGCTGGATCAACAGGATTAGTTAATCAAGTTTTAACTTGGGACGGTAGTGATATTGTTTGGGCAGATCCAAATTTAGGAAGTTGTTGTAGCATACAATCAACAGCAACAGCTGGAAATACTTTAACAGCAATTGGACTAAGTTTTGTAGGGCCAAGTACAACTACATTTGACGCAAATTCTCAAATAAATTCAGCGGCTAATAACGTATGGTCTGGTACTAATACATTCTCTGGAGATTTAGATATAGATGGTGCACTGGAAGATGTTAATGGATCAGTAGGTGTGGCTGGTCAAATCTTAAGTTCCACAGGATCTGGTGTAGCATGGATTAACAACACAGCAGCACCAACACTTCAAAATGTTTTAGATGCTGGTAATACAGCTACAGAAAATATTAATCTAACAGGTATAATAGACTTAACAGGAAGTTTAGTTTTAGGAGCCAATACTACAATTAGTGCTAACGCATCTGTAGGAACACCAGGACAATATCTAACAGCTACAGCAACGGGTGTTGAATGGACTTCATTGTCTACAAACTGTTGTCCTTTAGATGACGTTTTAGTAGCTGGTAATACATCTGCTAATAGTATTTTATTAAGTGGTGCAGCAAATGTTACAGCACCATCTATGACACCAGGTTTTCTTGTAGCTCTCAATGGAACAGGTGCGGCTGGTCAAATATTACAAACAAATGGTGCAAGTATAGAGTGGGTTAATGCTCCTGGTGGAATGAGTGGTTTTGATGTTAGAGCCGATAGTGGTGCTAACTTACCAATAGTTAATAACGATATACTTTCTATTATAGGACAAGTAGGAAGTAATCCTATATACACTAAGGCAGTAGCAGTAGATACGGTAGAGGTACATCACGATCTGGGTACAGGCGTAGCTGGAACATATACTAATGCAACTGTTACAGTTGATCAGTATGGTCATGTGTCTGCTATTAGTGGAGCGACACCAACAGACACAACATATGATTTAACTTCACAACAGAACGGAAGTAATTCAAACGTAAACCTAATAGGTAGTGATGGTACAACAGATACTGTTCAAATTATTGCTGGTACAAATATTACAATTACAGATACTGGTAATGCTATAACAATAGACGCTGCTGGTGGAGGAGGAGGAATGACTTCTTTTGATATAGCAGATAGTGCTGCTGGTAGTCAAACAATAGTAAATGGTGATAAAATAACTTTTGTTGGAGGAACTGGATTAACCTCTACTGTTACAGCAGTAGATACAGTTACTTTTGATTTAGACAACACAACGGTAGCAGCTGGTAGTTATACAAATGCTGATATTACAGTAAATGCTCAAGGGCAAATTACAGCAGCATCCAATGGTGCTGGTGGTGGTGGTAGTACAGCTACTTACACAAGTGCTCAGAATGGAGCTAATGTGGATATGACTTATGCTCAAACAAGTCCTACTGTAACAGATGTTGTATCTCTTGTTGCTGGATCAAACATAACTTTAACTGATAATGGTGCTAACCAAATAACAGTTGCTTCAAGTGCTGGTGGTGGAACAATGAGTTCTTTTGAGGTACAAGCTGACGCTGGTGGTAACGAAACAATAGTAGATGGTGATAAACTACAAATCTTAGGAGGTACAGGGATATCAACTGTAATGAGTAATCCTGATATTGTTACTATTAATAATACTGGTGTATTAAGTATTATAGCTGGTGCTGGTATAAGTGTCAATCAAGCAGCTGGAAATGTAACTATTACTGCTACTGGTGGTGGTGGTGGTGTGAGCAATATTATAAGAACCTCAAGAGGATTTTATACTCCAGAACTAAAAAGAACATCACCTAATTTAGATTGGTGGCTATATGAAAACCCAATGAATCCTACACAACCTCTTCCAGCAACTGGATTTACAGGTATGGATTTAATTGGATACAATATTGATGATCCACAATTAACAAATCCATCTAACGGAAGTAATATTATAAACGCTTCTTTATTTAGAGGAATGACTAATAATTGTCTTCATCAAACATATAGACTTTGTAGTGGTAAAGTTACTGTTTCTCACACTATGAAAACTTTTGAAGTTTACTTATATAAAAAGAGAATTTGTCAAAATGAAAGTGACGTGCCAGTCTGGTACTTTATTACAAGATGTTACTTTATAACACAACTTGGAGGTTTAAATGATATGGTATGTTGTGAGCTTGACTTAACTGCAACTCCTTCTGCATATCTTGATATACAAGCTGATGAAGCATTATTTATGTCGATACACTCTTCCGATAGTACTCTTGGTGGTATGAACGGAACTATAGATTTAGAATTTAACCCAGCACCATAATAATCAAATTAAAATAAAATGAAATGGACATTAGAAAAATATCAATTGGATCAGACTTTAAGTCTGGTGCAATGCACTATATAAAAGGACAAGAAGTTCTTGGTGGATCACACACAATACATCTTATACAAGCACAAAAAACCTCATTTAGAATATGGGTGGAGAAGGATGAAAAGTTATTTGTTTGGAAAGAGTTTTTAACTACACTTCCAATAGCTGTTGAATATAATATAAACTTCTGATGAAATCTCCATACTGCTTTATCGTAACACCAGTTAACGATAGAAGGTATGATAATCAGAAAGAGATAGGCGAGGTTAACTTTATTACCAGTGTTTCTGAAGAAGATCATACATCATCTAATCGTTTTGCAATAGTTGTTGAAACACCTATTGAATATAATGGCCCTATCAAAAAGGGTGACATGCTTTTAGTACACCATAATGTTTTTAAATTTTATAATGACATGCAAGGTAGAAGAAAAAGCGGAAGAAGTTTTTTAAAAGAAAACTTATTCTTAGTAGATACCGAACAGTTTTACATGTATCATAACGGTACACAATGGAATGCATGGGGTAAGTATTGTTTTATAGAACCTATTGCATTAAAAGATTCGTATATATTTAAACCAGGTGGAGAAGAACCTTTATTTGGAAAAGTAAAATATATTAATCAAGAACTTTTAGATATGGGAGTCAAGGAAGGAGATGAGATATCTTACACTCCTGACAGTGATTATCCTTTCACAATAGATGGAGAAAAGCTATATCGAATGTATACTAATAATATAACAATGATTATATGATATATGCAATAGATGATTTTATTGATAAAGATTTATTTAAGATAGCTACTAACTATTTAAAAAAAGGAAAGTGGGTAACTCATAAAGCTGGAGATAAAAACTTCTATGTACAGGAATCCCCAAAATCATTTAATGAATATGTACTTAGTAAACTGTCTAACTTTGAAGGAAAAGAGTTATACAACATATTAAGTTTCTTTAGGATGTCTAATGATAATTTAGATACTAATTGGAGAATACATGCCGATGCTAAGATCAACGGGGAGCAGCCAGATAGAGCGGCTGTTATCTATATGTCACCAAGAGAATTAGAAGAACTTCATGGAACAGCTTTTTATGAACATGATATATATGGCAAAGAATTACCCATGGATATTAGTGATAAAGAATTTGATTTATTATTACAAGAAGATTCTGAGATTCTTGAGAAATGGAGATTAACTTCTGTAGTTGGCTATGAGCAAAATAGAATTATATCATATCCATCTAATTACTTTCATAGTAAGTATCCTAATAAATCTTGGAAAGAAGGTAGAGAGGTGTATGTAATTTTTTATAAATTTAAATAATGGACACAAGAGAACTTAAACAAAGTATTATAGATGCTGGTCAAAAGGCTGTAAAACAATTGATTAAAGTAGCAAAAGAAGATATTATTAAGTACGATAAAGATGATGAACTTGCAGCTGACAGATTAAAGAATGCCGCAGCTACAAAGAAACTTTGTATAATGGATGCTTTTGAAATACTAAAAAGAATAGAAGAAGAGAAAGCAATGTTAGATGGTAATTTTACCGAGAAAAAAAGTAATACATTAAAAGGATTTGCAGAGTCAAGATCAAAATAAATTATATACAAAACTAAATAAGTTTATTCCAAACTCAGTTATCGCAAGTAAAAACAGAGGGAGAAGTTGGCTGTATGGTTATAATGAAAAATATGATGTTGTTGTAATATCAAGAACAGGTCAATAGAAAGTGTTATTGATATTAATGGATTAAAAATAGCATTACCTAAGCCACCAAAAAATGTATATAAAAGATCTAAAGATAAGCAAGAACAGTATTGGGAACCAGTACCTATATCTAAAGAACTAAATAGAGTTAAATCTATATTTCAATGGCACGAAACTCCAGATCAATTTAAATCACAGTGGGTTGACTATATAGAAGAGGAGTTTAATAGAAGAGAGCAAGGACACTGGTTTATGAATAATGGAGTACCAACATATATAACTGGTACACATTATATGTATTTACAATGGACAAAGATTGATATAGGTAATCCAGATTTTAGAGAAGCTAATAGAGTATTTTATATTTTTTGGGAGGCCTGTAAAGCAGATAAAAGAAGTTTTGGGATGTGTTATTTAAAAATAAGACGTTCTGGGTTTTCATTTATGAGTTCTTGTGAAGGAGTTAATCAGGCAACTATAACTAAAGATGCTCGTATAGGAATACTTTCTAAGTCTGGATCAGATGCAAAAAAAATGTTTACCGATAAGGTTGTTCCTATTTCTAATAACTATCCATTCTTTTTTAAACCTATTCAAGATGGTATGGATAAACCTAAAACAGAATTAGCCTATAGAGTCCCAGCTTCTAAAATTACTAAAAAGAATATGCACACCTTGGCTGATGATGAGCTTGAAGGATTAGATACAACTATAGATTGGAAGAATACAGGTGACAATAGTTATGATGGTGAAAAGTTACAACTGCTATTACACGATGAAAGTGGTAAATGGGAAAGACCTGATAACATATTGAATAACTGGAGAGTAACTAAAACATGTTTAAGATTAGGTAGTAAAATTATTGGTAAGTGCATGATGGGTTCTACATCTAACGCATTAGATAAAGGTGGTAGTAATTTTAAATCTTTATATGAAGATTCTATGCCTAATAAAAGAAATGCTAACGGACAAACTAAAAGCGGACTGTATTGTCTTTTTATTCCTATGGAATGGAACTTTGAAGGTTACATAGATAGATATGGTATGCCAGTATTGCATACTCCAAAAACTCCCCATGTTGGTATTGATGGTGAATTAATTTCTATTGGAGCAATTAATTATTGGCAGAATGAAGTTGATTCATTATCTCAAGATGCTGATGCTTTAAATGAATTTTATAGACAGTTTCCAAGAACAGAGTCTCATGCTTTTAGAGATGAGAGTAAACAATCTTTATTTAATTTAACAAAGATATATCAGCAAATAGATTATAATGATTCTTTAATAATGTCTCATCATGCTACCAGAGGTTCGTTTCACTGGGAGAATGGTATAAAAGATACTAAGGTTATTTGGACTCCTAATAAAAATGGTAGGTTCTTAACAACTTGGTTACCAGCAAAACATTTACAAAATAGACAAATTACTGAAAGAGGAATCAAAAAACCTGGTAACGAACACATGGGTTCTTTTGGTTGTGACTCTTATGATATATCAGGAGTTGTTGTCGGTAAAGGATCTAATGGAGCTTTACATGGATTAACTAAATTTAATATGGAAGAATCTCCAAGTAACCATTTCTTTTTAGAATATATAGCAAGACCTCAGACAGCAGAAATATTTTTTGAAGAAGTTTTAATGGCTTGTATATTTTATGGTATGCCAATACTATGTGAAAATAATAAACCAAGATTATTATACCATTTTAAAAATAGAGGATATAGAGGTTATTCACTAAACAGACCAGATAAAACATACAGTAAATTATCTAAAACAGAAAGAGAGTTAGGAGGTATACCTAATAGTTCAGAAGATGTAAAACAATCACATGCTTCAGCTATAGAATCTTATATAGAAAAGTATGTAGGTATAGATTTTGAAGGGGATTACAGGGATTCGGGAGATATGGGAAGTATGTATTTTGGAAGAACATTAGAAGATTGGGCAAAGTTTGATATTAACAATAGAACTAAGTTTGATGCGGCTATAAGTTCTGGATTAGCTATAATGGCTAACCAAAAGCACTTATACACACCATCTAAACAAAAATCAAAAATAAGTATTAACTTTGCGAGATATAACAATAAGAGTACTCAAAGTAAAATAATTACATGAAAGCAGTCCAAATAGATATACAGTCTGCTGCGTTTCCTGATCAATTTGTAAACGACAAAACTAAAGCAACAAAAGAGTTTGGTCTACAAGTTGGTCAAGCAATACAATATGAGTGGTTTAGAAAAGATGGCATGAGTTGTAGATTCTACAATCAGTGGGCAGAATTTAATAGACTAAGATTGTATGCGAGAGGAGAGCAGTCAATAGCAAAATACAAAAATGAATTAGCGGTAGACGGAGATTTGTCATACCTAAATTTAGATTGGACTCCAATTCCTATTATTCCAAAGTTTGTTGACATTGTTGTTAACGGAATGTCAGATAGATTATTCAAGGTAAACTGTGTTGCTTCAGACGCTATGTCTGCTGAGAAAAGAAATCAATTCCAGAAAATGGTTGAGATTAATGTGGCTGCTCAAGATTTATTTCATCAAGTAGAAAAAGACTTTAACATGGAAGTGTTTCAGGTTGATCCTAAAACATTACCTCAAAGTGATACAGAGATGGAATTGTATATGCAGCTAAATTATAAACCAGCAATTGAAATAGCAAACGAAATAGCTATTGATACCATGCTACAAGAAAACCATTATAATGATACTCGTAAAAGAGTTGATATGGATATTACTACACTTGGTATTGGTATGAGTAAACATATGTTTCAACAAGGAGACGGAATAAAAGTTGAGTATGTTGATCCAGCAAATGTTGTTTATAGTTATACAGAAGATCCTTACTTTAAAGATTGTTTCTATTGGGGTGAAATTAAAACTGTTCCTATTACGGAAGTTATAAAAATTAATCCTGACTTAACGGAAGAAGATTTAGAAGAGATATCAAAATACAGTCAATCGTGGTATGACTACTATAATGTAGCGGCCATGTATGAGAATAGTATGTTTGCCAGAGATACTTGTACTCTATTATTTTTCAATTATAAAACTACAAATAGTTTTGTATATAAGAAAAAGAAAATGGCTGAAGGTACATTTAAGACTGTACAAAAAGATGATGAGTTTAATCCTCCACAAGAAATGATGGATGAGGGTAACTTTGAAAGAGTAGAAAAAAGAATAGATGTATGGTATGATGGTGTAATGGTAATGGGTAGTAACTTATTGATAAAGTGGGATATGATGGAGAACATGGTTCGTCCTAATTCTGCTAATCAGTACGCTATGCCAAATTATGTTGCATGTGCACCGAGATTATACAAAGGAGCTTTAGATTCTTTAGTAAGAAGAATGATCCCCTTTGCTGATTTAATTCAAATGACACACTTAAAGATACAACAAGTTGTTTCTAAAGTTGTGCCAGATGGTGTGTTTATAGATGCGGATGGATTAAGTGAAGTAGATTTGGGAACTGGTAATGCATATGATCCATCAGATGCTTTACGATTATACTTCCAAACTGGTAGTGTGGTTGGTAGAAGTTATACTCAAGATGGTGAGTTTAATAATGCTAAAGTTCCTATTACTCAACTTAATTCTAATAGCGGTGGAAGTAAAATGCAGATGCTTATAGGAAACTATAACCATTACTTAGGAATGATAAGACAGGTGACTGGATTAAATGAAGCAAGAGATGCCTCAATGCCAGATCCTAATTCTTTAGTGGGGGTACAAAAGTTAGCAGCATTAAATTCTAATGTTGCTACAAGACATATTATGCAAGGTAGTTTGTACATTACAAGAACCTTAGCTGAATGTTTATCTATTAGAACTGCTGATATTTTAGAGTACGCAGATTTTAAAGATGAGTTTGCAATGCAAATTGGTAAATATAATTTAGGTATTATAGAGGAGATTAAAAATCTTTATCTATATGACTTTGGTATATATATTGAAATGTCACCAGACGAAGAAGAAAAAGCACAGCTTGAACAAAACATTCAAATGGCTTTACAAAAAGGTGGTATTGACTTGGAAGATGCTATTGATATTAGAACTCTTAATAATCTAAAAATGGCTAACCAGCTTTTGAAAGTTAAGAGAAAACAAAAACAAACTGAAGTTCAACAACAAGAGCAACAGAAACAAGCTATGCAAGGTCAGCAGCAACAGGCTCTTCAGCAACAAGCTGCTCAAGCTAAGATGCAACAAACTCAAGCTGAATTACAAGCTAAGATTCAAATTAAACAAGCAGAGATTGCTTTTGAAATAGAGAAGCAAACTAATGAAGCTGAGTTGAAAAGAAGATTAATGGATGTTGAATTTAACTATAACATGCAACTTAGGGGAATGGAGCAAGGTCAGATAGATGCAAGAGAAACTCAGAAAGAGGATGCTAAAGCAGCTCGTATAAGTATGGGTAATACTCAGCAGTCTAAAATGATCACCCAGAGAAAAAACAATGGTGCTCCTATAAACTTTGAATCTAACGAAGATAGTTTAGATGGGTTTGACTTGGCAGAATTTGAACCAAGGTAAGACCTTAAATAAACAATAAATAATATATTAACTTTGTACAAATTAAATTAAATAAAATGGAAGAAAACAAAAACGAAACACCTGAACAACCAAAGTTCACTGTTAAAGAAGTTACAGGAGAAGAAAAATCTCGTGCTGAAGTAGAGGAACAATTACTTGCTAAGCATGAAGAAAAGTTTGCGGATAGTAAACCTAAAGAAGAAGAGGTTGAAAAAGATGAGGAAGTAAGAGAAGAAGCTCCCGTATCAGAGATAAATGATGCAGACGTTCTTAAATATATTAAAAATAGATACGATAAAGATATAGATTCTGTAGAAGGATTGTTTGATCAAAAAAATTCAAACGAAGATTTACCAGAAGATGTGTCAGCGTATTTTAAGTATAAAAAGGAAACTGGGCGTGGTATTGAAGACTTTGTTAAATTACAAAGAAACTATGATGACATGGATGGTGACCAAGTGCTAAGAGCTTATTACAATTCTACCGAAGAAGGTTTGGATAGTAATGACATTACTGATATTATAGATGATAAGTTTTCATTTGATGAAGATTTAGATGATCCAAAAGATATTAAGAAAAAGCAATTAGCTAAAAAAAGAGAACTTGTTAAAGCTAAAAAGTTTCTTAACGAACAGCGAGATAAATATAAAGCTCCTCTTGAGTCAAGTGGGAGTGGGTTATCAAGCGAAGACAAAGAGAAATTTGATAGTTATAAAAGTTATATAGAGGAATCTACTAATGCTCAAGAGGCACAGAAGAGAAGGTATGATTATTTCTTAGATAAAACCAGTGAGGTTTTTAACGATGAGTTCAAAGGTTTTGAGTTCAATATCGGAGAGAAACAATTTACATTCAAACCTGGAGACAGTGGTGAACTAAAGAGTAGGCAATCAGATGTTAATAATTTCACGAAGAAATTCATGGATGAAAAGACAGGAATGATTTCAGACGCTAAGGGATACCACAAGGCTATGTCCGTTGCCATGAACTTAGATAAGTTTGCTGAATTTTTTTACAATCAAGGTGTAACCTCGGCTGTAGACGAAGTAAGTAAAAAATCTAAGAACATTAATATGGAGATGAGGAAGACACCAACCAGCTTAAGTAAAGATGGATTAAAGATCAGAGCTGTAGGTGACACGAGTAGTGGAAGAGGACTCAAAATTAGAAGTATTAAAAAAAGTTAATAATTTAAAAATTAAAAAGAAATGCCAATATTAGCAAACCCAGGATTTGATCTACAACCTTCTTCGGAAAGGGTAGCACTTCCTTCGAACTATATTACTAATTTCGATTTTCTTAATCAGTATCTTCCAGATACATACGAGAAAGAATTTGAGAGATATGGTAATAGAACAGTAGCTTCATTCTTAAGAATGGTAGGTGCTGAAATGCCTTCAAACTCTGACATGATTAAATGGGCAGAGCAAGGTAGACTACACACAAAATACACACAAGTAACAGTAGCTGCGGCTGGTGGTACTGCTGGTGTATTTACAGTAAATGATCCCCTTAATCCAGTGGGTTCTAACATCGCTGTTAGAATTGGACAAACGGTATTTATTTCTGACAACACAGCGGGATCTTCACTTAGCAATAAAGCTGTAGTGACTGCTGTAACTGCAACTACATTCACTGCATCTTACTATGAGATTGTTGGTGTTGTTCCAGCTGCAACAAACTTAACTGTAATGATTTACGGTTCTGAATTTGCTAAAGGAACTCCAGGAATGGTAGACTCATTAGAGGCTAACGATGTATTCTTTGACAACAAACCAATTATCATTAAGGATACTTACGAGGTAAGTGGTTCTGACATGGCTCAAATTGGTTGGGTTGAAATTTCTACTGAAAATGGTGGATCAGGATACCTATGGTACTTGAAGTCTGAGCACGAAACAAGATTGAGATTTGAAGACTATCTTGAAACTGCAATGATTGAGGCTGTTCCAGCTGCTCCAGGTTCTGGTGCTGAAGCTGCACTTTCTACATCTGTTGGTGCTCCAGGAACTATCAACGCTGGTTCTGAAGGTGTATTCTTTGTTGTAGGAAACAGAGGTAATGTATGGGGTGGTGGTAACCCAACAACACTTGCTGGATTCGATACAGTTATTCAGAGATTAGACAAGCAAGGTGCTATTGAAGAGAATGTTCTTTTCGTAGACCGTCAGTTCTCATTTGATATTGACGATATGTTAGCTGCTCAAAACTCTTATGGAGCGGGTGGTACTTCATATGGTTTATTTGACAATGATGAAGACATGGCTTTAAATCTTGGATTCACTGGATTCAGAAGAGGTTATGACTTCTACAAGTCTGACTGGAAATATCTAAACGATGCTTCAATGAGAGGTGATATCGTAGGTGGTGGAATTAGCGGACTATTAGTTCCAGCTGGATCTACATCTGTATATGACCAAATCTTAGGAAAGAACGCTAAGCGTCCATTCTTACACGTTAGATATAGAGCTTCAGAAGCTGAAGACAGACGTTACAAAACTTGGATTACTGGTTCTGCTGGTGGTGCAAGAACATCTTCTTTAGATGCAATGCAAGTAAACTTCTTGAGTGAGAGAGCTTGTTGTACTTTAGGTGCAAACAACTTCTTCTTATTCCAAGACTAAGTAAGTAATTAGGGGAGGATTAATCTCCTCCCCTTTTTTTTTAATCTAATTAAATTATAAATAAAATGTCAAAAACAAAAAACTTCGTAGCTAAAAGCTATAAACTAAAGTCTAACAGCACACCGTTAGCATACATGTTATCTTCTCATCATTCTAAGAGAAGCACTCTATTACATTTTGATGAAGAGACTGGAACCAATAGACCTCTTCGTTATGCAAGAAACCAAAAGTCTCCTTTCGAGGATGAACAAGATGGTAATGCAATTATGGAACCAATTATATTTGAAGATGGATTTCTACATGTTCCTAAAAACAACCAAGTACTACAACAATTTCTTGCTTATCATCCAGCAAACGGTAATGTCTTTGAAGAGATAAATGATCAGAAGGATGCAGCTGAAGATTTAGAACTGGAGAACATTGCTTTAGATGCACAAATTGCAGCAAGATCTTTAGATTTAGATAAACTTGTTCAGGTTGGTAGAGTTCTTTTAGGTAGTGATGTTGATACATTAAGTACAGCAGAACTAAAAAGAGATATCTTAGTATACTCAAGAAACTATCCTACTGATTTTATGGAGGTAATTAATGATCCAACATTACAAGTACAAGAAGATGTTGTATTATTTTTCCAAAACCAATTGATTACTTTAAGAAATAATGGTAAGGATGTATACTTTAATCTAAAAGATAATAAGAAAAAACTAACCGCAGTACCTTATGGAGAGGACGCAGAATATATTCTTGCTGATTATTTCCAAAGTGACGATGGCTTAGAAATCTATAAGTACTTGAAAAAGATACTGAAGAAAAAATAGTAATAAAGAACACTCCAATTGGGGTGTTTTTTTTTTGATTATCTTTGTCCTTTATTAACCCATTAAAACTTTTTATAAAATGGAAAAATTCTTATCTATCCCAGTGACAGGATCTGGGGACGTTCTTTTGAATGTCAATGACGTTATTTCAGTTACATCTACTGCTACTGGAACAACAACAGTTATTACTTATTTAAATGGTAATACTGCAACAATTACTGCGGCTGCTCAAGTAAACTTCAGTATGAGAAAAGCAATTCAAGATGCAATAGTGGCAGCACTATCAACTTCTTGGACTCGTGTAACTTACTCTGTGATTACTCCACAAGCAGTATCTGGAATCGTAATTGCCTAATGGGTAAGTTCATTAGTGTGCCAATCCCGATGTATGATTTTGTATCGGACATGGCTAACCCTTTAGTAGCTGGTGCAGCAAGTGCTTCGGTTCCTGGTAAGTTATCTTACGGGACAGGAGGATTCGCAAGTGCGGTTTCTGTTGGGGATATAGTTTTAGACACAGATGTTTGGGTTACTTCAGTAGTAACTAAAGTAGATAGTGATACACTACTTACAATTGCTGGTGCTGGTAACGTAACATTAGAAGTAACAGGTGCTAACTTCAAAATATGGAGTCCAGCAAATGCTTACAGTCTAACGTATGCAAGTGGATTATTTTTGTCTAATGTTAGAGCTGGTGACTTTGTATTAAATGAAGACACTGGTTTACATGCAAAAGTTGTATCAGTAGTAAGTGATACAGAAGTAATGATTGATAACCTTATTTTTGATGATAACGGTACAGATAAAGCTGTTATGATTTCACAAAATGGATTTGGTTGTCTTTTAGTAAACCTAAAAGATATCTTAATGCCTATACCAAAAGCTGGAGGTGGTGGTATAGATCCTCTATCTATAGAGTATAAAGAATCTAATGGCACTAAAACATTAAACTTTGAAATTAATGAAGCTCAGATTGATTACTGTTATTCTAATGCGTTTTTAGATTTGGCTATTAAAACTATGGAGTCTGAATGGACTCATGTAGTAAATGAAATGCCATTGATAAATTCTCCAGCATTTGGTAAAGGAGGAATTTCTCCTGTACTTTATTGTACGAGTATTCAATACGCATAAGTTAGTTTACATTATATTAAGAGAGGTCTGCTAAAAAAAGTAGACCTCTTTTTTTTTGTTATCTTTGTAGAAATGTTTATATAATATGGCGGCATCAATAAATGAAGTACGAAACACTGTATTAGCTATAGCGAATAAAAATAATTACGGATATATATCCCCACAAGATTTTAACCTATATGCTAAACAGGCTCAGATGGATATGTTTGAAGATTATTTCTACCAGTACAACAACTGGATTAATAAAGAAAACAATCGTCAATCTGGAACAGGATATGCTAATATCGTAAAAGGTTTAGTAGAGGTTATAGATAGTTTTTCTACTCAAGTTTTTTTAGCTCAGAGTAATGCTAATGTATTTACTCTGCCTAATGATTATTACTTAATTAATAAATTATTTTATTATTCAGTTCCTTTATTTACAGGAGTATCAGCTGGGCCAAGTGTAAATCAATTAATTGATCCATTAGCTGTAGGTTGGACTACAATACCAGCTTCAGCACCAACACCAAATATTGGGACTATAATTGTTAATACAAGTACTTTTAATCAGGCATATGTTACTGGAGTAGTAAGCTCTACAACAATTAATTTAAGTGCAGATATATTTCCAAACATTGGAGATAGCTATGTTATATATTCTAATACTAATACAAGAGAGGTTGAAAGAGTAAGTCAAAACAAAATATTCTATTTAACTAATTCTATGTTAACTAATCCTACAAAAACATATCCAGCTTATGTTTTGGATGCAAATAGTGTAACGGTATATCCTACTACTATTATGAATGCTGGAGATATACAAGCTCAGTATGTGAGGTATCCATTAGATCCTAAATGGACTTACTTAAGTTTAGTCGGTGGTGAACCTTTATTTGATCAAACTCAACCTGATTTTCAAGAGTTTGAATTACCAGATTCTGATGAGCCAACATTGATAGCTAAGATATGTCAATACATAGGTATAGAGATTAGAGAGGAAATGGTGTACGGATTTGGAAATTCATTAGAGACAATAGAAACCCAAGAAAGTAGTTAATTATGAGTTATATAACAGATTATCAATATTACGAAAACAGTGGAATAATACCTACTGACGAGAACTGGGGATCATACCAATATGTTTCTTTAGAAGATATAGTTAATAATTTCATGATGATGTATCAAGGAAATCATGAGTTAGTTAATAATATAAATCGTTATCAAATTTTATTTCACGCTAAGCGTGGTATACAAGAGTTGCATTATGATGCAATGAAAGAAATAAAAATATTAGAACTTAAAGTTTGTGATACATTAAGATTTGTTTTACCTCCTGATTATGTTAACTGGGTTAGGGTAAACCTTATGAAAAATGGTATGTTATTTCCTTTAACAGAAAACATACAAACAAACTGGAGTGGAGCTTATTTACAAGATCATGACTGTAGAATATTATTTGATATAGATGGTAATGTATTGAAACCAGCTGATTCTTTCTTTGATATACAAAGATTAGATGGTACTCAAAAAAACATGTATCCAGGTACAGGCCCTTATGCTGGTCAGATGGGTTGGTGTGTAAATGGACAGTGGTGTTTTGATTATCAGATTGGAGGAAAGTTTGGTTTGAATACGGAGACCGCAAACATAAACCCAACATTCAGTATTAATAAACAAGATGGTCTAATTACTTTTAACTCACAGATGGCTGGAGAGTTTGTGGTATTAGAGTATGTTTCAGATGGATTAGAAAACGGGAATGATTCTCGTGTACAGGTTAACAAATTATTTGAAGAATTTATCTATGCATATATTAGATATTCTATTTTGAATGGTAAGTTAGGGGTTCAAGAATATGTAGTAAATCGAGCAAGAAAAGATAAATCTTCTTTGCTTAGAAATGCTAAATTAAGATTAAGTAACATACACCCTGGCCGACTCTTACAAAACTTAAGAGGTCAGGATAAATGGATAAAATAGTATGGCAGATATTAGATCAAATTTTATAGCTGGTAAAATGAATAAGAGTGTGGATGAGCGTTTAGTTCCTCCAGGCGAATATGTTGATGCTCTTAATGTACGTTTAGGTTCTACTGAAACAACTGAGATTGGAGCTGTAGAAAATTCTAAGGGGAATACTCGTCTTTCATTTTTATCTTACAATGGAAGTCCGTTATCAGAACCAGCTGCTCCAGCACCACCTACTACATTTTGTATTGGTTCTTTTGAAGATGGAATGAATGAAACTATATATTGGTTTATTCATGACTCTAACAATCCACTATCTACCACAGGTAAGGTTGATATGATTGTTTCTTTTAATACTAATAGCAATACCACTACATATCATGTTGTTTCTGTAGATGATGGAGGAGGTGTTAATACAACATTAAATTTTGATCCTAAGTTTTTAGTAACAGGTGTAAATAAAATAGAAGACTTATTGTTTTTTACTGATGACAAAAATGCACCTCGAACTATAAATGTAAAAAGAAATTACGATGATCCTGTTGCTGGAGTAGACGGGATTGTAGAAGAAGATATAAGTGTTATTGTTAAGCCACCTGGATTTGAAACTCCAGCGGGTGGTAATATTCCTTTACCAGTTCCAACTGTACAGCCTGAAATGTTTCCAGGAGATGAAAATTATATGGAAACAAGATTTTTATCTTTTGCATATAGATATAGGTATACTGATGGTGGTTATAGTGCTACGTCTTTATTTACTAATGCGGTGTTTGAACCTGGCCCTTTTAGATTTGACTTGACTACTTTCAATAATGGAGGTATGGTAAATAAATATAATGGTGCTACTATTGGTTTTTCTACAGGATCTAAAAGAGTTGTTCAAGTTGATTTGCTTTATAAAGAATCTACATCTAATACTATATATGTAATAGAAAGATATAATAAAGCAGATTTAGGTTGGTCAGATAATATACAGCAAACCATAGTGTTTACTAATAGTAAAATATATACAGTATTAGGATCGGATGAATTATTAAGGCAATATGATAATGTTCCTCGAACTGCAAAGGCACAAACCATTCAGGGTAATAGACTTATATATGGAAACTATGTTGATGGATATGATATAGTAAATCAAAACGGTCAAAAGATACCAATTAGTTACAGGACAGATCATGAAGTACAAGAAGTAGGTGGTGTAGCATTAGCTACTCCAGTTGCTACTAAC